>OCAO01000012.1_pt1 | contig 198173 bp, 169 predicted proteins | sample 1477151 | NCBI WGS metagenome assembly OCAO01 (sample SAMEA2580298, study PRJEB22360) | human gut metagenome | biome: human gut; feature: human-associated habitat; material: faeces | place: Denmark | collected 2008/2010 | reverse complement strand
ACGGTATGCACGGTGGTGTGAGAGGACGGGAGTTAATCACTCCCTCCTACTCGATTTATATCAAGCGCGAAACGTTACTCCATCTGAAAACATGCCAGATAACGCCGGCCTGCCTGCTCCCAGTTTATTACGCGGAATAAATCTTCGATATAGTCTGCTCTGACGTTATAGTGCTTTAAATAGTATGCGTGCTCCCAGACATCGATATTTAAGACAGGACACAATCCCAGTGGAAGCGGAGTATCCTGATTCCCGGTGGTGGTTATCATGAGGGAACCGTCTGCGGCGACAACCAGCCAGGCGTATCCGGAACCGAAAACGGATAATGCGGCCTCCTTCAGCTTCTTGAAAAAGGCATCAGGGCTTTCGAAGTCACTGCGGATGGCATCGGACAGAGCGCCGGATGGCCCTTGAGTGCCCGATGCGGGGGCCAGGCCGGCAAAGTAGAGCAGATGGTTGTAAACTCCGCCGCCGTTATTTCGAACCGCTGTCTGAATGGCCTCCGGAAGGCTGGCAATATTATAGAGAAGCTGTTCCAGTGTCCAGCTGTGAAAACGGGAATCATCGGCCAGCGCCCTGTTCAGATTATCAACATAAGTCTGAAGATGGCGGTCGTGATGGAGCTTCATGGTTTTTTCATCGATATAAGGCTCCAGCGCCTGATAAGCATATGGCAGTGGGGGATTGGTAAATGGATAATGATAAGTAAGATCAGTCAAGGGGAATTTCCTTATGCGCTTTTTTTATCATATGCAGGCGGGAAGAACGCCGTGAGAAGTGAAGTTCATTTTTAAAGGGCGGAGGAGGAGAAGGATAACCTCCGCCCCTGGGGGGATGAGCTGCAAAATACAACTCACTATAATAACGTATCTTGTTCGCGTTTGTGATGCAATATTTTGAAATGAACAATATGTTTCAAAATTAGAGCAAGAATGTGATAAAATATGTGAAATCCTTTCTTAAGTCCCGGAAACCGGAGGCGCCTCTGATAAGCAAAAAAATCCCGTTCAGTGGGTTAAGCTGAACGGGATTCCGAATTTGTATTATCGTCGTCTATAAATTAAGCCATTGCGTTAACAGCCTTAGAGATACGGGATACTTTTCTGGAAGCAGTATTCTTATGATATACTCCCTTAGTAGCAGCCTTATCGATCTCAGCGATTGCGCTTGTTAAACATGCCTGTGCAGCAGCCTTGTCACCGGCAGTAACAGCAGCCTCAACCTTCTTAATCGATGTTTTCACTCTGGATCTGATCGCTTTGTTTCTAGCAGCCTTAGTCTCGTTAACTAAAATTCTTTTTTTCGCGGATTTAATGTTAGCCAAATCTGTACACCTCCAATTTAAATGATATATGGTTATTCTTTGTTTTGCATCAAAGCCTGGACACGGACAGTTCAATGTAAACATACCTTAGTATTTTAACGAATAAAGCTTCCAATGTCAATACATAATTCCTGAATTTTTGCAGAAAATACCAGAGAACAGAAAGAAAACGGCGGTTCACGGCCTTGCAGGCACCGGACATCCGGCCGGACGAGACCAGATAGCAGGTGCGGCGGCACCGTGAACTGTAATGAAAGGTGAGAAATATGGAAAATACATTTGGGGTGCGGACAGACCTTGCGGTAGAAGAAACGGAAAGTTTTCCGGGAAACGGCGGAGAGATCAGCGGTGTATCTCTGAGAGAATGGCACCGTGCCGGCAGCCGGATCAAGATGACGGAAGTGAAGATACTGGATAAAAAGGGCGAAAAGGCCATGGGCAAACCGATGGGGTCCTATATTACACTGGAGGCCGATCAGTTGTCCAGAAAGGACGAAGATTACCACAGAGAGGTGTCGGAGGAACTGGCACGGCAGATCGGGAGGCTGCTGGAAGGAAAAAATTACAGAAGCTCCAGCTACCACGTTCTGGCCGTCGGTCTGGGCAACAGCTCGGTGACGCCGGATTCCCTGGGGCCAAGAGTGCTTCATAATCTGCAGGTTACGAGGCATTTGAAGGTGCAGTACGGCGATGAGTTCTGGAGTGGACGCAGCATGCCGGTTATCAGCGGTATTGTTCCGGGGGTCATGGCTCAGACCGGGATGGAAAGCGCCGAGATCTTAAAGGGAATTATCCATGAGACGAAGCCGGATCTGATTATCGCAATCGACGCCCTGGCGGCAAGAAGCGTAAAACGTCTGGGAACTACCATTCAGCTGACCGATACGGGGATCCACCCGGGTTCCGGCGTCGGTAACCACCGCCACAGCCTGACAGAGGAAAGCCTGGGGGTTCCGGTCATGGCCATCGGCGTTCCTACGGTGGTTGGCGCGGCAGCCATCGTGCACGATACGGTATCAGCCATGATCGGAGCCCTGTCAAAGAGTATGGAGACAAAAGGGATGGGGGATTTTGTGGGAAGCATGAGCTCCGACGAGCAGTACGACCTGATCCGGGAACTGCTGGAGCCGGAATTCGGCCCCCTTTATGTGACGCCGCCGGATATTGATGAGACGGTAAAACAGTTGAGTTATACCATTTCCGAGGGAATCCATCTCGCTTTTATGGGAGAGGAAGAGGAGTAAGGGGTAAACGGTGATTTTCCTGCATAGTATATAAGCGAGGGACTTTTTTCTTTCCGGGGCGCCGTGAAAGAAATGCAGGAAGGTGTTTATGAAGGAGAAGGGCGGAAGGATTAACTGGCTCATCAGACATATGATGCTTATAACCGGCCTGGTACTTGCCGTCCTCCTCCTGGTCAGGGGAGCGGCGGGAACCGGGCTGGCGGAGAGCAGGGAACGGCTTACAGCCCTGTTAAGCGGCCAGGCCGATGCCGGGCTGGAATGGATCTGGCGTATGAATTATCCGGCAGCAGGACACAATGACGAACGTGAGACAGAGGCGGAGAAGGCGGAAGAAGAAAGCATCAGTGGTTTTATCTGCCGGTTGATTTTCGGGCAGTCACCGCTGTACCGGTATCTGGGAAGGGAAGAGGACGGCGAACGTAACTACAGGGAAGAGGATCCGGCATTTGCCGGATATCTGGAAAGCGGAAAATTCTATGAAGAGCACCAGTATCTGATGTATGACGGCGGAGAAGAGACCGGAGCCGGTACCATGGAGCAGGCAGGCACGACGGTGATGGCTGCAGGCGGCAATGGAGCAGACGGAGGCGGAAACACCGGCGGACAGGGAACTGTGGCAGGCGGGAATGCAGAAAATGGCGCGATGGCGGGATCACCGGCTTCAGAGGCCGGTGCTGCAGGCGGCAGCGCCGATGCAAACGCGGCAGGCATTCCGCAAAAAAGCGAGAATATGACGTGTGCGGCCAGTGTTCTGCCGCTCATAGGAACCACATACAGAAAAGAACAGCTGGCTGACTACGACTATATGATGAAACATTTCTACAGCGTGCATACCTCGACGACCGCGGGGCGTGATCTGATGAAGGCGGATGAATTTCTGGCTAAGGATTTTACCCTGGAAGGAAAGAATGATAAACCGCAGATTTTAATTTACCATACCCATTCTCAGGAGGAATTTTCCGATTATGGACCTAATAATAAGGAAGCAACCGTAATCGGGATCGGAACTTATTTGACGGAGCTCTTAACGGCAAAGGGGTACAATGTGATCCATGACAAATCGGTCTACGATCTCCAGAACGGGAAGCTGGACCGGAATAAAGCGTATACATATGCCCTGGATGGGGTCACGAGGATTCTTCAGGAGAATCCTTCCATCGAGGTCATCCTGGATCTGCACCGGGATGGGGTCAATGAAAGCCTTCACATGGTCAATGAAGTGAATGGAAAGCCGACAGCTCCCATTATGTTTTTCAACGGCGTCAGCCAGACTCCCGAGGGACCGATTGAGTATCTGCCGAATCCGTACCGGAGTGACAATCTGGCCTTCAGCTTTCAGATGCAGTTAGATGCGGCAGCCTATTTTCCGGGCCTGACCAGGAAAATATATATTAAGGGGCTCCGTTATAACCTCCATCTCCGTCCGAGGTCCGTGCTGATTGAGGTCGGTGCACAGACAAATACTTACCAGGAAGCGCGAAATGCCATGGAGCCGCTGGCGGAAGTTCTGAATATGGTGTTGCAAGGGAATTAAAAAAATGGTATATTTTTAAAGCAGGAACATCATTGCTGTGTCATTTTGTATTTGTATCATCAACTGCAGAAAAATGGAAAAGAGGAAAGCAAATGGCAACTGTTGACCAGAGTAAAATTCGCAATTTTTGCATTATCGCCCATATTGATCATGGGAAGTCAACCCTTGCGGACAGAATCATAGAGAAGACCGGTCTTTTAACCAGCCGTGAAATGCAGGCCCAGGTTTTAGACAACATGGATTTGGAGCGGGAACGCGGGATCACCATTAAGGCCCAGACCGTCCGTACCGTATACAAGGCCGAAGATGGAGAAGAGTATATTTTCAATATGATCGATACGCCGGGCCATGTAGATTTTAACTATGAGGTGTCCCGGAGTCTGGCGGCCTGTGACGGCGCTGTTCTTGTGGTGGATTCCTCTCAGGGAATCGAAGCCCAGACGCTGGCCAATGTCTATCTGGCGCTGGATCATGATCTGGACGTATTTCCCGTACTGAATAAGATCGATTTGCCAAGTGCGGAGCCGGAACGTGTGGTGGGAGAGATTGAGGACGTCATCGGAATCGAAGCCCATGACGCACCGAGGATCTCGGCTAAGACCGGCGAGAATATTGAGGCGGTTTTAGAGGCGATCGTGAAGAAGATTCCGGCGCCCAAGGGAGATGCGGATGCGCCGCTTCAGGCGTTGATCTTCGACTCCCTGTATGATTCTTACAAAGGGGTAATCGTATTCTGCCGTATCATGGAAGGCCGTGTAAAAAAGGGAGTAAGAATCCGCATGATGGCGACCGGAGCGGTGGAAGAGGTGGTGGAAGTCGGGTATTTCGGCGCGGGCCAGTTTATCCCATGCGATGAACTGACCGCGGGTATGGTTGGTTACGTGACAGCCAGTATCAAGAACGTGAAGGATACCGCTGTGGGCGATACGATCACGGATGCGGACAATCCCTGTGATAAACCGCTTCCGGGGTATAAGAAAGTCACCTCCATGGTGTACTGCGGTATGTATCCGGCGGACGGCGCCAGATACAACGATTTGCGGGACGCGCTGGAGAAGCTTCAGCTGAATGACGCTTCCCTGTTCTTCGAGCCGGAGACGTCTCTGGCGCTGGGCTTCGGCTTCCGGTGCGGTTTTCTGGGACTTCTGCATCTGGAGGTCATTCAGGAACGTCTGGAGCGGGAGTATAACCTGGATCTGGTAACCACGGCCCCCAGTGTTATTTACCGGGTTTATAAGAAGAACGGTGAGATGATTCAGCTGACGAATCCGTCGAACCTCCCGGATCCGTCGGAAATCGAGTATATGGAAGAGCCTATCGTGAGCGCGGAAATCATGGTGACCACCGAGTTTGTGGGAGCGATTATGAAGCTGTGCCAGGAGAGGCGCGGCGTCTATCTCGGAATGGAATATATGGAGGCAACCCGCGCACTTTTGAAGTACGAGCTTCCTCTCAATGAGATTATCTATGATTTCTTTGACGCATTGAAGTCGCGTTCCAGAGGCTACGCCTCCTTCGACTATGACTTAAAGGGATATGAGCGTTCCGAACTGGTGAAGCTGGATATTCTGGTTAATAAAGAAGAAGTGGACGCACTGTCTTTCATTGTACATGCGGAATCCGCTTACGACCGGGGACGCAGGATGTGTGAAAAGCTGAAGGAGGAGATTCCGAGACAGCTGTTCGAGATTCCCATCCAGGCGGCCGTAGGAGGAAAGATCATTGCAAGAGAAACCGTCAAGGCCATGCGCAAGGATGTTCTTGCCAAGTGTTACGGCGGTGATATAACCCGTAAGAAAAAACTCCTTGAAAAGCAGAAGGAAGGTAAAAAACGTATGCGCCAGATTGGTAACGTAGAGATACCACAGAAGGCATTTATGAGCGTACTGAAGTTAGATGATGAATAAAAAGAAATTGGAAATCTATGTGCACATTCCTTTCTGTGCAAAGAAATGCGCCTATTGCGATTTTCTGTCGTTTCCGGGTAACATGCGGATGCGCCGGGAGTATACGGACAAGCTGCTGGAAGAGATACGAATTCAGAGCAGCTTTGTCCGGGAGTATCAGATTGATACCATTTTCCTGGGAGGGGGTACGCCTTCCATCCTGGATGCCGCTGATATTACGGCCATCATGGGGGCTCTGAAGGAGCACTATGACATTGCACCCGATGCAGAGGTCACGATCGAGGTCAATCCGGGTACGGTGAAGATGGAAGGCCTGGCTGCCTACCGGGAAGCCGGAATCAACCGTGTCAGCATGGGGCTTCAGTCGGCAGATGACACGGAACTCCGTTATTTGGGCAGGATTCACACCTATGACGAGTTTTTAAAGAGCTTCCAGAGGGTGCGCATGGCGGGATTTACGAATGTCAACGTGGATCTGATCTCCGCCATTCCGGGGCAGACTCCGGAGTCCTGGAGGAATACGCTGAAGAAGACGGCCATGCTGAAGCCGGAGCATATATCCGCCTACAGCCTGATCGTGGAGGAAGGAACACCGTATTACGACCGTTACGGCGGCCATGTGGAGATGGAAGGCTATGAGATGTCTCCGGAGGAACGCCGAATCTTAATGGCGCTTCCGGACCTTCCGGATGAGGACACGGAACGGGAAATGTATTACATGACCAGGAATTGTCTGGGTGAGCAGGGATATGAACGGTATGAGATATCCAATTATGCCAGACCGGGCTTCGAATGCCGCCATAATGTGGGATACTGGACCGGAACCGGATATCTGGGACTGGGACTGGGCGCCTCCTCCTATCTGGAGGGCTGCCGTTTCCATAATACGTCCGATTTCCAGAGCTACGTATCGGCCCATTTCGACGACGAAGCGGAATTCAATCAGACGCTGCGACAGGATTTTGAGCAGCTGAGCGTAAAGTCCAAGATGGAAGAGTTCATGTTTCTGGGACTCCGCCTGACCCGGGGCGTATCGGCAGAAGGCTTTATTACCCGGTTCGGACAGAGCATACGCAATGTCTACGGCGGTGTGATTGACAAGCTGGAGCGTGAGGGCCTGCTGGAACATAAAAACGGCTATTACCGTCTGACGGAGCGCGGACTCGATTTGAGTAATTATGCGATGAGTTTGTTTTTGCTGGATTGACGGAGGCGGATTTCGTGCCGGCCGGAAGGAACGATCAGGAGAATTGAAAAACCGCTGTCAGAATTGGATCTGTTCCAAATCTGACAGCGGTTTTAATTATTTTGGATGACTGCCCGTTTTACTGAACCAGGAATACCTCTGCACTTCTGGTACCATATGCCCTCGTCTCCCCATGGGTATTAAAGAAGATATCGATGTGGTTTCCCTTAACCGCACCGCCGCGGTCCTCTGCGGTATAGATCACGCCGTTAATCATGACCTTACTTCCGTAAGGAATGACTCTCGGGTCAACCGCGATGGTATGATTGGCGGAGGCGATGGCTCCCGTACTGGTATGGCGTCCCCAGCCCTCCGAACAGATGGAACATGGGCAGTAGCCGGTAGTTTTAAAGACACCGAGGGAACGGAGTGTCCCGGTGGTTCCGCCAGAGCCCATGGCCTGTATATCGCCGACACTGTGCACTTTCGGGTTGGAAAGCTTCATGCCGGACGCATAGGCCTCAACCAGATAGGAACCGTCTTCATACGTTTCCCACGGTACGGTCACTTCAAAACCGTAATTGCCGGTTCCGGTGCCTTTCCTTACCAGGTCTTCCCGGTAGTCGTCGGCAGGAGCCGTGTATTCAGCCTCTGTCTGGCCCGTGGCCTGGTTGGTGACTGTGACCTTAACCTCTACCGCGGAAGCCGGATCGGAGCTGTTCCAGGCCCAGCCACGGACGCTGTCACCTTCCACGCAATCGAGGACTCCGGGAGTCTGCCCTGCGAACGCCGGCAGGCTGGAGCCTAATAAAAATGTCATCATAAGTAAAGTTCCGAAGAACAGTTGGTTTCGTTTCAATCGTTTCATGTAATAAATACATCCTTTCTTTTTTACTGACTGTAACATATTTTAATATATAATAAATATATGTAACAGTTTTGTAATAAATGAGGTACAAGTACACATTTTACACTATTTTCCAAATTTGTCAAGGATATGAATAAAAAAAAAGACAGCGAGGGCTGGCTCAGATGTGGACTTTAATTAGGATTCAGGCGGGATTGCGGTGGCCTGGACGAGGGGAGACTAACAATTATTTTTCGTTTTTTTGTGAGATAATATTTATTTTTCTTGTGTTTTACTATTAAAAGTGGTATTATATAATAAAATTTGAAGTGAATCATTACGGCATGAAGTTATTTTGCTCGATCAGATTTTCTTAATTTCGGCACTTCGCCAATAGAATCCAAAATAAAGCAAAACTATTAAAAGTAAATAATAACAAAAGGAAGAGTAAAAAGAGCTCCAACACTTGTATTTTACGTAGATGCCCTCTATAATTATGGTATGGAATTCTTCTCTTCCTGCGTAAAATTGAAAGCGGGAGTACATGTGTATGGGGAAAAAGGATATTGCCCTGGCCAGATATTTTGAAGATGAGGACAGATATGCGGATCTGATTAACGGATACGTGTTTTCCGGGGAACAGGTGGTATCCGGCTCGGATATCTTAGAAAAAAATATCCTGGTGACCGGTGTTTTGGGGACAGTGAGAAAGTGGTTTGCAGTCCAGAAATACCGTGATGCGGTAAAGCGGGTAGTCATGGGGATGAACTTTGCGGTTATCGCTCTGGAGCATCAGGATCTGGTTCATTATGGGATGCCGGTCCGGGTCATACTCGAGGATGCCGCCGGATACGACGAACAGATGCGGAGAATCCAGAAAAAGAATCGAAAGGCCAGGGGCCTGTCGAGAGGGGAGTTTCTCGGCGGTTTTCGGAAAGAAGACCGGTTAAACGCAATTTTTACCATCGTTCTGTACTACGGTGCAGAACCGTGGGATGGCGCAGGGGATTTGTATTCGCTTATCAATTTTGAGGAGATACCAGAAGGTCTGAAGAATCTGTTTAACAACTACAGGCTGCATGTTCTGGAGGTCAGACGTTTTAAAGATACCGATCTCTTTCAGACCGATCTGCGGGAAGTATTTGGGTTTATAGGGTTTTCCGGGGATAAGGAAGCAGAGCGCAGTTATGTGTTTGGACACCGGGAAAGCTTTGAGCAGCTGAGTGAAGATGCATACGATGTAATCACCGTGATGTCCGGATCGAAGGAACTGGAAGCAGTAAAGGAAACATACAGAGAGAAAGGGGAAAAAATCAACATGTGCGAAGCGATACGGGGAATGATTGAGGATGGAAGGCTAGAAGGAAAATTAGAGGCGGAGCAGATTGTGGCAAAAAATATGTATTTACGGGGTATGACAGAAGAGGATGTGGCAGGCTTGTGTGAGGAGGAGATTGAGTTGGTGAGAGGCTGGTTCCGGGAGTGGAAAAAGGTTGAGAATTGATATTCTGCTATGAAAAAAGAGAGATTCCTGATTGTGTATGAGGAGTCTCTCTTTTTTATCTTATTTTAAAACCGCATGCCATACGGAATGGTCATTGATGCCTGTTATTCAATTGCCTGAAATACTTCCTGTTTTTTTACTCCATAGGCCAGTGCTTCCTGGTGGCTGGAGAAGTAGAGATCCACGGTATGGCCGTCTACGCTGCTCCCGATATCCTCCACGGTATAAACCGTTTCGCCGATTATCACCTTTGTTCCAAGGGGAAGTACTGTGATATCTGCGGATATGGTGTGATTTGGCTGCGGCACGGTACCGGAATAGGTGAGACCGCTGCCGCCGGAACATTTGCTGCAGCTGCAGTATCCGGTGGTCTTGAAGATCCCGAGGGATTCCCCTTTTTTATAGCCTTCAAAGGTTTGTTCCGCCGGTATTTCTTCTTTTTTCGGAATTCCCGGGCCGATTTCCTCGCCGGAGCTCTCCGTTTTCTTTAAGACTTCTGATGACGGTTTGTATTCCATGGCGCCGGTAAGAAGTGTTTTTTTATCTCCGGACACCAGAAAGGCTTCCACTTTACAGGCAGTTCCGCCCAGTTCCTGCCAGTTGATCTTATAGTCAAAGACACGGCGGCCGTCCCCAGTGGAATTTCCCGCCTCATCGCTGTAGCTTTCTTCCGGTACTGTAATGACCTTTGCAGCTTCGCTATTCCCGTCTTTGTAGATATGCAGTTCAACCACTGCTGCTTCGCCGGAATCCGCATCATTCTTCAGCCACCCTGTGATATGAGTTCCATCCACGGCTGTGAGGGCGCCCTTTTCCTCGGCGGCAGCAGTCATGGATAAAAACAGGGTACAGAGGAGCGTCACGCACAGCATAAGAAGAACCTTACCTGATTTCTTTTTCATGATTTACCTCGCAATATCATGATTTTTCCATATTAATATGATGGAAAAACCGTTGTTATGGTGTATCAATTTTCATTATATTACAAAAATGTTAAATGTCAAGGAAATCCTGTCAATACGTTTGTAACATTTGTCTTATTTTGGTAAAACACTTTATGATTTATAAAGAAGAAGTTCACAGAAAATTCTCAAAAAATTTTCAATCGAATGTATTGACAAACGAGGGAAAAAAGAATATATTATGAAATGAAGATGTTAGCACTCCCAAACGTTGAGTGCTAACAGGAAGACTCAGAAAGGAAGTGTGGCGGGTTGAATGATAAGGACCAGTTAGACGGCCGAAAGATTACGATCTTGAAGGCCATCATAAAAACGTACTTAGAAACCGGCGAACCGGTTGGCTCCAGAACTATTTCCAAGTACACCGATTTGAATTTGAGTTCAGCCACGATCCGGAATGAGATGTCTGATCTGGAGGAGCTGGGATACATTGTACAGCCGCATACGTCGGCCGGGCGGATTCCCTCTGATAAGGGATACCGCTTTTATGTGGATCAGATCATGCAGGAGAAAGAAGAAGAGGTTACTGAAATCAAGGACCTGATGCTAAAGCGTGTGGACCGGGTCGAGCTTCTGTTAAAGCAGATGGCGAGAATCCTGGCGCAGAACACGAATTACGCGGCTTTGATCAGCGCCCCCCAGTATCACAGAAACAAGCTGAAGTTCATCCAGCTGTCCAGGGTTGATGATGGAAAGCTTCTGGTGGTCATCGTTGTAGAAGGGAATATGATTAAGAACACCATGATCCCCATCAGCCAGCAGTTAAGCGATGAAGGGCTTTTGAATCTTAACATTCTTCTTAATAATGCCTTAAACGGGCTGACCATAGAGGAAATCAATCTGGACGTAATCAGCAGATTAAAGGAGCAGGCCGGCATACACAGCGAGGTGGTCGACCGGGTACTCAATGAGGTTGCAGAAGCAATCCGGGCAGATGACGATGATTTGCAGATTTACACCAGCGGTGCCACGAACATTTTCAAGTATCCGGAGTTGAGCGACGGAGAGATGGCAAGCCGGCTGATCGGTACGCTGGAACAGAAAGAACTCCTTCAGGAGCTGGTCGATGATGTGAACAGTTCAGAGAGCAGTTCGGGAATTCAGGTCTATATCGGCGAGGAAGCGCCGGTGCAGACGATGAGGGACTGCAGCATCGTGACAGCGAATTACGAGCTGGGCGAGGGCTTGAGAGGAACGATCGGTATCATCGGTCCGAAGCGTATGGACTATGAAAAGGTTTTGAATACGCTGCGGAATCTCATGACGCAGCTGGATTCGATCCTGAAAAAAGATGAAAGGTGAAGGGAAGAACAGTGAGCAGCGAAGAGACGAGAATAGAAGAGGAACTGGCAGAAGAGGCCATGAAGGCAGAAGACACCGGTTCCGTTAACGAAGAAATAGAAAAAGGCGAAACAGAAGCCGCGGAAACCGAAGCGTGTGCCGAAGATGCCGCCGATGAGAAATCCGGAGATGAGGAGCCTGCAGAAGAAAAGCAGGCGGAACCGGAGAAGAAAGGATTCTTTGGAAAGAAAAAAGAGAAAAAAGATCCGAAGGATGCCAAGATTGAAGAACTGACCGACCGTCTGCAGCGGAATATGGCCGAGTTCGATAATTATAGAAAGAGAACAGAGAAAGAAAAATCTGCCATGTTTGAAATCGGCGCCAGAGATATCATTGAAAAGATACTTCCGGTTGTCGACAATTTCGAGAGAGGCCTTGCAGCCGTTCCGGAGGAGGATAAGGGCACTCCGTTTGCAGAAGGAATGGAAAAAATATATAAACAGCTTATGAAGACGCTGGAAGACACCGGTGTAAAGCCGATCGAAGCGGTGGGTCAGCCATTCGACCCGAATTTCCACAATGCTGTGATGCATATTGATGATGAGTCCCTTGGCGAGAATACGGTTGCCATGGAACTCCAAAAGGGCTACACCTACCGTGATACCGTGGTGAGACATTCCATGGTTCAGGTAGCAAACTGACTGTGAGCACTGAACGGGATCCTTTCAAGTTTCGTGCGAACACATCGTTATAAACCGTTTTATTAAAAATGAGAGAAAAGACAATATAGGAGGAAAAAACTATGGGCAAGATTATTGGTATTGACTTAGGTACTACTAACAGCTGTGTGGCTGTTATGGAAGGTGGAAAACCGGTTGTTATTCCGAACAGCGAGGGTGTGAGAACAACACCATCGATCGTGGCATTTACAAAAAATGGTGAGAGACTGGTTGGCGAGCCTGCAAAGCGTCAGGCGGTTACCAATGCGGACAGAACCATCTCTTCCATTAAGAGACATATGGGTACAGACTATAAGGTAGCGATTGACGGAAAGAATTATACGCCGCAGGAGATTTCCGCCATGATTCTGCAGAAGTTAAAAGCAGATGCAGAGGCTTATTTAGGTGAGAAGGTGACCGAGGCTGTTATCACGGTTCCTGCATACTTCAACGACGCGCAGCGTCAGGCAACCAAGGACGCAGGCAAGATTGCCGGCCTTGATGTAAAGCGTATCATCAACGAGCCGACGGCGGCAGCGCTGGCATACGGCCTTGACAATGAAAAAGAGCAGAAGATCATGGTATACGATTTAGGCGGCGGTACATTCGATGTTTCCATCATCGAAATCGGCGACGGCGTTATCGAAGTACTTTCCACAAACGGCGATACCCGTCTGGGCGGCGATGATTTCGACAACCGCATCACCCAGTGGATGGTAGACGAATTCAAGAAGACAGAGGGCGTAGACTTATCCGGCGACAAGATGGCTATGCAGAGATTAAAAGAAGCTGCAGAGAAGGCGAAGAAGGAATTATCTTCCTCCACAACCACCAACATCAACTTACCGTTCATTACTGCTACGGCAGAAGGCCCGAAGCATCTCGATATGAACTTAACAAGAGCAAAATTTGACGAGCTGACACTGGATCTGATCGAGCGCACGGCTGTTCCGGTACAGAATGCATTAAGAGATGCCGGAATCACCGCTTCCGAGCTTGGAAAAGTTCTGCTGGTAGGCGGTTCCACCCGTATGCTGGCAGCTCAGGAAAAAGTAAAACAGTTAACAGGAAAAGAACCGTCCAAGACCTTAAATCCGGATGAGTGTGTGGCAATCGGTGCCAGCATCCAGGGCGGTAAGCTGGCAGGCGATGCCGGCGCAGGCGACATTCTTCTTCTGGACGTTACTCCACTGTCCTTATCCATCGAGACTATGGGCGGCGTAGCGACAAGACTGATTGAGAGAAACACCACAATCCCGACAAAGAAGAGCCAGATCTTCTCCACAGCGGCAGACAACCAGACAGCGGTTGATATTCACGTTGTACAGGGCGAGAGACAGTTCGCCAGAGACAACAAGACGCTGGGCCAGTTCCGTTTAGACGGAATTCCGCCTGCAAGAAGAGGCGTTCCGCAGATCGAGGTTACCTTTGATATCGATGCCAACGGTATCGTAAACGTATCCGCAAAGGATCTTGGAACAGGCAAGGAACAGCACATCACCATCACTTCCGGCTCCAACATGTCCGATGATGATATCGATAAGGCAGTAAAAGAAGCGGCTGAATTCGAGGCTCAGGATAAGAAGCGCAAGGAAGGCATCGATGCGAGAAACGACGCCGACTCCATGGTATTCCAGACAGAGAAGGCTTTACAGGAAGTTGGCGATAAGATTGACGCCAATGACAAGGCTGCCGTGGAAGCTGATTTGAACGCTTTAAAAGAAGCTATTAACAGAGCTCCGATTGAAGAGATGACAGACGCTCAGATCGAAGATATTAAGGCAGGCAAAGAGAAGCTGATGAACAGCGCTCAGGCACTGTTTGCAAAAGTATATGAGGCTGCCCAGGGTTCTGCAGGTGCCGGCCCTGATATGGGCGCCGGTGCGGGGAATGCCGGCGGCGGAGCTTCCTATCAGGACAGCGATGTAGTTGACGGAGACTACAAAGAGGTGTAAGATAGTCTGGTCAGCCCGCAGGGCTTTGGAAAAAGTGTTGTAGTGATACAGCACTTTTTCCGCAGTTTTCCTATCTGGCTGTCCGGCAGACATGAATGGCCGGTGCCAGGCAAAGCGATGAGTGAAAGGTAGACCTAAGATGGCAGAAAAGAGAGATTATTATGAAGTCCTCGGCATTCCCAAAGACGCAGACGACGCGGCGATTAAGAAGGCCTACAGGGCATTAGCAAAAAAATACCATCCTGATACGAACCCCGGCGACGCTGCCGCGGCGGAGAAGTTTAAAGAAGCATCCGAAGCGTACAGCGTGCTCAGTGATCCGGATAAGAGACGTCAGTACGACCAGTTTGGTTCCGCGGCGTTTGACGGAAGCGGCGGACCGGGCGGATTCGGCGGTTTCGATTTTAACGGCGCGGATATGGGAGATATCTTTGGCGATATCTTCGGAGATATCTTTGGCGGCGGCCGATCCAGAAGCAGTGCCCGTTATAATGGACCATCGAGGGGCGCCAATGTCAGGACCAGTGTCCGGATCACATTTGAGGATGCGATTTTCGGATGTGAAAAAGAGATTGAACTCAATTATAAAGAAGAGTGTGCGTCATGTCACGGAAGCGGGGCGAAGGCGGGCACTTCACCCGTTACCTGTCCGAAATGTAACGGAAAAGGAAAGATCATGTATACCCAGCAGTCTTTCTTCGGTCAGGTACAGAATGTCCAGACGTGTCCGGACTGCGGCGGAACAGGCCGCATCATAAAAGAAAAATGTCCGGATTGTTACGGAACCGGATATATCACGAAGCGTAAGAAGTTTAAGGTTACGATTCCTGCGGGCATCGATAACGGGCAGAGCGTGCGTCTGGCCGGAGCAGGTGAACCGGGAACCAATGGCGGAGAGCGGGGCGACTTACTGGTTGAGGCCGTAGTTTCCGGCCATCCCATCTTCAAGCGCCAGGATACCAGCATATTCTCCACCGTGCCGATTTCCTTCACCAGGGCGGCGCTGGGCGGTCCGATCCGCATTAAGACGGTGGACGGAGACGTGGAATACGAAGTAAAACCCGGAACCCAGACAGACACCAAGGTCCGCTTAAAGGGCAAGGGTGTTCCGTCTCTGCGAAATAAAGCGGTCCGCGGCGATCATTATGTTACACTGGTGGTTCAGGTGCCGGAGCGTATGAATGAGGCTCAGAAGGAGGCGCTGCGCAGATTCGATGAGGCGATGGGCGGCGACAGCTCTGAAGGCGAGAAGCACAGAAAAAAAGGTATTTTTAAATAACAGTCATATAAAAGGCCGTTATCAGGCAGTAAAATCCTGATGGCGGCCTTTTCATTTACTGATAATTCCTGTAAAAATACATGATTCCTTATTATTATATGGAATACACAAAATATAATTGGTTTTATCTTGTAAAAAACAGTGAAAACCAGTAAAATAGAAATCAATATACGAAGCATGTCTGTTTCGGTTTTGGGGAAATCCGGAAAGGATAAGGGATGACAGAAGAGCGGCAGGTTATAGAGTTTGTCAGGCGGTTTCACCAGACTTGCCTGGAACAGCAGGATGTTGAACAGATCGGTCAGATGCTTTCTGACGATATTGAATGGACTGGTGCGGGAATCTACAATAGAATAAAGGGACGGGAGAATATCCTGAACGCTTATGCAGCGAATCAGAACAGTGATCTCCATGAATATCAGATTCTGAATGCGGATTACACGGCATCTGCTCTTGCCGGACATATCTATTCCTTTTCAGGAAGCTGCTATGTCAGATGCAGGCGGAAGCAGCAGGAGGATGGAGAACGCGTGGTGCGTGTGTCGGGGATCTGCCGTTTTGAGGACGGAGCCGGATACATGATGAGACTTCATCATTCTCTTCCAAACCGCGCATGGGAGTCTGATCTGCAGCACATGACACAGGAGGAGGTGTGGGCTCTCCGGAGCCTGGTTGGCCTGCAGTCCAAAGAGCTGGAGGAGAAAAATTCCAACCTGGACGCACTGATTCAGAATATTCCCGGAGGCGTTATCTGCTGCAGGGATGATGCAGATCTGGAACTGATCTTCTACAGCGACGGTTTTTTAAAGATGTTCGGCTACACAAGAGATGAGATGGAGACAATCTTTGAAAATAAATTCAGCCGTATGATCGTGCCGGAGGATCTTAAGAGCACCCGTCTTGAGGTGATACGCCAGATGAAGAACGGGAACACCAAGGAAATCGAATACCGTGTGATCTGCAGGGATGGAAATTATCTTGTCATTCAGGACAGGGGCCAGCTGGTCATGCGGGACGGCCAGCCCGTTTTTTACTGTATTCTGATAGATATTACAGAGCGCAGAAAGGCCGATGAAGAGCTGAAGATGAGTCTGGAGCGGTATCAGATTATCCTGAATCAGGCGACAGACATCATATTCGAGTGGGATATTAAGAGTGATACGCTGACCTGTTCCCCGAACTGGGTTAAAAAATTTGGCTATCAGGCGGTGAGCGATCACATATCGGAAAAGATATTAAAACGGGGCAATCTGCACAGTGATGACGAGAAAGTATTCATACAGATGCAGAAGGAGGTCCTTCTGGGATCCCCCTATGGGGAAAATGAGATCAGACTGGCTGCAAAGGATGGCCGCTACATCTGGTGCAGGGTGCGGTACACTCTGCAGACAGACCAGGAGAAGCGGCCGGCCCGGGCGATTGGGCTGATTGCAGACATCGACAGGGAGAAGCGGGAAAAGGAACGGCTGCTGGAGCTGGCGGAACAGGATTCGCTGACCGGCCTCTACAACCGGGGGGCGGTTCAGACGCTGATACAGCGGTATGTGGTAAAAGCACGGCCGTCAGACCGCTGCGTTTTGATGATTCTCGATGTGGATAACTTTAAGAAAGTCAATGATATATACGGCCATCTGAGCGGTGATGCGATGTTAGTTGATATTGCAGACATGCTTCGCAGGCTGTTTCCGGAAAATGCGGTGCTGGCGAGAGTCGGCGGTGATGAGTTTGCGGTTCTCCTGTACCATGTGAAAACCATGGAGGAGGCGGCGGAGAAAGCGGACCAAATTCTCAAAAGCTTCCGGTCAATCTTGAAGCAGCAGAATGATATGATATCCTGCTCGATCGGTATTTCCACTGCGCCGGAAAATGGCGATAATTTTGCTAGCATCTATAAAAATGCCGATGCAGCCCTCTATCAGGCAAAGAGGCAGGGGAAAAACAGATATGCTTTCTATGCGGAGACGCTGGAGGACGTGATTCAGCCGGAGAGCCAGACTGATGTGGCTGAAGCGGCGGTGATGGATCAGAAACTGGCAGACCAGAACCTGACAGGTTATGTGCTGGATATCCTAAGCCGATCCCACAGCATGGAGAAATCGATCAACCAGCTGCTGGAGATCGTTGGGAGACAGGTGGATGTGTCCCGTGTTTATATTTTCGAAGACGACGAGGATGGAAGCATCTCATCCAACACCTTTGAGTGGTGCAAAGAGGGGATCCAGCCGGAAAAGGAGAACCTGCAGAGCATAGACATGGATTCTCTTGATCATTACTACGATAATTTCAGTGAAGAAGGGATCTTTTTCTGCAGGGATGTCAGTACGCTTCTGACACATCAGCGCATGCTGCTGGAAAGTCAGGGGATTAAGTCGGTGCTTCAGTGCAGAATCATGGACCAGGGAAAGCCGAGGGGCTTCATTGGTTTCGATGAATGTACGGAAAACCGGTACTGGACCGGCAGCCAGATCCGGCTGCTTCAGACGATTTCCAGGATTCTCGGTATCTTTTTGATGAAGGAAAGAGCCCAGGAACGTCTCTGCAGGGCGATGAACGGATTTTCCGCGGCGCTGGAGGAGCAGCGGGACTGGTTCTATATTCTCGATATGGAGACGTGTGAGTTTCTCTACACCAGCAAAAAGGTGCAGGAGCGGGATCCTCAGGCGGTAAACGGCGGCGTCTGTTACCGGGCATTTTTTGGAGCCGACCGGATGTGCGAGGGCTGTCCCATGCTTCTTCTGGATTCTGTCAGAACCAGTGCATCGAGCCTCGTCTGGAACCGGAATATGAACTGCTACGTGCATACGCGTGCCCAGTCAGTGCTGTGGCCGGGGGAAAAAGAGGCGTGCATGATCAGCTGCCGCATTGTGGAGGGGCTGGAAAAGCAGAGAGAAGAATTAGAACGTAATTAGTACATAATCTGGAGGAAGAAAGATGAGAAAAATAAGAAAATTCGTTTTGACGGCAGCACTGGCATGCTGCACGGTTCTGTGGTTTTCCATGGCAGCATTTGCGGATAATGCCCAGGAAGTGCGGGATTTTCCGGGATTTAACGGTTCCGGATCGAAGCAGACCGGACCGATCGAGGGAAGCATTTCCTATGACTGCTGGTATGATGAGGACGACAGCGATGACGATAACAGCGGACCGGGAGCCTATACCTATAAAAGGGGATGGCGCTACAGCCCGGGCGGCTGGTGGTTCCAGAACAGTGACGGAAGCTGGCCGTCCAACGGGTGGAAGTATATCGACGGAAGATGGTATATGTTTGACGGCGGCGGCCACATGATGACCGGATGGTATACCGATGGAAACGGATATAAATTTTATTTAAATCCAACCGACGACGGAACGATGGGGTCCATGAGAATCGGGTGGCAGATTATTGACGGAAAAGCGTACTATTTTAACACGATGTCCGATGGAACTCTGGGACGGCTCCTTGTAAATACAACGACGCCGGATGGATATCATGTGGGTACAGACGGTATCATGGCTCAATAAAGGGAACACGGAGGGCGGAGCTCCGGGAACCCCTGGAGCCTGACAGATCAGAAAATAGTTCGAGGATAGAAAAAGGCTGAACCTGCTTGCCGCGGGTTCAGCCTTTTTCATTTCGATTACAAACTCTAATTGCCGTTAGATTGTAATATGTGAAAATGCGCTCTGTATCCGGTCCCTCATGACTCGGGGCGAGTGTGATGTGGTGTAATGCATCAAGGAATTTCGTTTTTCTTGATATGTTTGCCCTTTGTTATCAGTATGGAACAGAAGTGATTTTCATCCGTTCAATAGATTAATGCATCAGCAAAAGGTTTTATTGCATCTATTTCAAAATTTTTTAAAATTTTTTTCTGAATCTGTTGTTTTAAAGATTCCAGGATGAAAATGACCGGAATCATGGATTCGCGGGATTCTGAAAAAAGCGATAAACGTTGCGGTTGCAAGCCCATGAAATCTATGCTATGATATCATGTGGTTTATTTCCGTCTTCTACAGACGAGAGAAAGGAAACAGTGAAAATGCACCAGTATCTGATTGTATGTCCGCTGGTATTTTTGGCCGGCTTTGTGGACTCCATTGCCGGGGGCGGCGGACTGATTTCGCTTCCCGCTTATTTAGCCGCAGGCGTTCCGCCTCATCTGGCGCTGGGGACGAATAAGATGGGATCGACCATGGGAACTGTGATATCCACAGCAAGATTTGCGAAAAGCGGATTTATTAAATGGAAGTTATCCTTATTTGCTGCGGCCTGTGCGATCGTTGGTTCCATCATCGGTTCCAATTTATCCCTGCTGGCAAGTGAGAAATTTCTGAAAGGAATGATGTTATTTGCCCTGCCGGTTGTGGCGTTCTATGTTTTGAAAAACAAAGATATGGGTGATAATAAAGATACAGGCAGCCTCCCGGAGAAGAAGATGCTGGCCGTCAGCATGGCTGCGGCGCTTTTAATCGGTACATATGACGGCTTTTACGGTCCGGGGACAGGAACATTCCTGCTTCTGGTTTTAACGGGAGCTGCCAAAATGGATTTGAGAACCGCGTCCGGCACGACGAAGGTGGTCAATCTCTCCTCCAACATCGCGGCGCTGGTGACCTTTTTGATCAATGGAAAGGTTCTGCTTCCGTTAGGCGTAACGGCAGGGGTTTTCTGTATCGCAGGCCATTATATCGGCTCCGGGCTGGTGGTTAAGAGCGGCCGGAAGATTGTAAGGCCGGTGGTTCTGGTGGTGATTATGTGTCTCTTTGTAAAAATTGTGAAAGGATAAGGGATCGTTATGAAGTGGAAAAAATTTACGCTGAAGACCACGACACAGGCCGTGGATTTAGTCAGCAGCATGTTTGACGAGATTGGAATCGAGGGGATCGAGATTGAGGATAATATTCCGCTGACCGCGGAGGAGACGAAGGGAATGTTCATTGACATCCTTCCGGAGCTGCCTCCAGACGAAGGCGTGGCCTTTGTCAGCTTCTATCTCGATGACAGCCAGGACGTGGCCGGTATTCTGGAGCGTGTGGAAGAAGGGCTTAACGACCTGTCCATGTTTACGGATTTAGGAGAGCGCACCATCACCGAAAGCGAGACGGAGGATAAGGACTGGATCAATAACTGGAAGCAGTATTTTAAACCGTTTACCGTAGACGATATCCTGATCAAGCCAACCTGGGAGGAGATTCCGGAGGAGCATAAGGACAAGCTCCTGATTCAGATCGATCCGGGTACGGCCTTTGGCACGGGACAGCATGAGACGACCCAGCTGTGTATCCGTCAGCTCCGCAAATACGTGACTCCCGAGACGGTTCTTCTCGACGTGGGAACGGGAAGCGGAATCCTTGGAATCACAGCCTTAAAGCTTGGTGCAAACACCGTGTTCGGTACGGATCTCGACGAGAACGCCATTACAGCGGTGGGAGAAAATCTGGAGGCAAACGGGATCAGTGGAGAGAGCTTTACGGTTCTCCAGGGAAATATCATTGATGATAAGGCGGTACAGGACGCGGCCGGCTATGAAAAGTACGATATCGCCGTGGCCAATATTCTGGCGGATGTCATTATCATGCTTCAGAGGGAGATTCCGGTACACTTGAAGAAGGGCGGCATTTTCATTACCTCAGGCATCATTAACATGAATGAAGAGGCAGTGAGAGCGGCATTTGCGGCCAACGACGCGTTTGAAGTGATCGAGGTGACGTATCAGGGAGAGTGGCTGTCAGTTACGGCCAGGAAGAAATAGGGAAGAGCGATGTATCATTTTTTCGTAAATCAGGAGCAGATCGGACAGGATACCGTCACGGTGACCGGCCCGGATGTGAACCATATAAAAAATGTGCTGCGCATGAAGCCGGGAGAAGAGGTTCTGATCAGCAACGGTGTGGATAAAGATTATGTATGCAGGCTTCAGACGATTACTTCGGATGCTGTGACTGCGGAGATTGTTACCGTTACGGAAGGCGGGACGGAGCTGCCTGCTAAGTTCTATTTATTTCAGGGGCTCCCGAAGAGTGACAAGATGGAGTTCCTCATCCAGAAGGCGGTGGAGCTGGGCGTTTACCAGGTAATTCCTGTGGAGACGAGGCGTACTGTGGTAAAGCTGGACGCAAAGAAGGAAGAGGCAAAGGTGCGCAGATGGAACGCAGTCTCAGAGAGTGCGGCGAAGCAGTCAAAGCGGCTGATAATTCCGGAGGTGACCGGTGTGATGACGTTTCAGGAAGCGCTTAACTATGCGGGCGGATTTGATAAAAATATCATTCCGTTCGAGCATGCGGAAGGGATGGCGGATACAAAGGCGTATTTTGCCGGAATCCGGCCGGGGATGAGCTGCGGGATCTTCATCGGTCCGGAAGGCGGTTTTGAGGATGAAGAGATATCCCGGGCATCGGAAGCCGGCGTAAAGCCGGTGACACTCGGAAAAAGGATTCTGCGCACGGAGACTGCCGGGCTTGCGGTGCTGTCCGTCTTAATGTTTCAGATGGAGAGCTGACAAAGAGGAGAAATTATATGGACGTTTATTTTGATAATTCAGCGACGACAAAGGTGCTTGCGCCGGTGGCCGATCTTGTGATGAAGGTGATGACGGAGGACTATGGAAATCCGTCCGCAAAGCATGGTAAGGGAATGCGCGCGGAACAGTATATCAAAGAGGCTGCGGAAATCATTGCAGGTACATTAAAGGTGTCCCCGAAGGAGATTGTGTTTACCTCCGGCGGTTCGGAATCCAACAATATGGCGCTGATCGAGACGGCTATGGCCAATCGGCGGGCGGGAAACCATATTATCAGCACGGCGATTGAACACGCTTCCGTCTATAATCCGCTGGCCTATTTAGAAGAGCAGGGCTTTGAAGTGACGTATTTACCGGTGGATCATAACGGACATATCAGCCTGGAGGACTTAGAACGGGCTGTCCGCAGGGAGACCATTCTCGTATCCGTCATGTATGTGAACAACGAGATCGGAGCGGTGGAGCCGGTGGAGGAGATTGCGAAGCTCATCCATAAGATTAATCCGGCGATCCTCTTCCATGTGGATGCCATTCAGGCGTATGGAAAGTTCGTGATACGGCCGAAACGTCAGGGGATTGATCTGCTTTCCGTCAGCGGGCATAAAATCCACGCCCCCAAGGGCATTGGTTTTCTCTACGTGGACAGCCGGGTGAAGATAAAACCACTGATCTACGGAGGCGGACAGCAGCGGGGACTGCGCTCCGGAACGGAGAATGTCCCGGGAATAGCAGGACTCGGAGCGGCGGCCCGCGAGATGTATCGGGATCACAGCGAAAGGCTTAAGCGGATGTATGAGATCAAGGACTATATGATCAGCCGGCTGGGTGAAGTCGAGGGGACTACGGTCAACAGCCTTCCGGGAGACCAGTCCGCCCCCCAGATTGTGAGTGCCAGCTTTTCCGGGGTGAGAAGCGAGGTTTTGCTCCATGCGCTGGAGGAGAAGGGGATCTATGTTTCCTCCGGATCCGCGTGTTCCTCAAATCATCCGGCGGTCAGCGGGACTTTAAAGGGGATCGGAGTTAAGAAAGAGCTTCTGGATTCTACACTGAGGTTCAGCTTCGGCGTGTTTAACACGAAGGACGAGGTGGACTACTGTATTTCCGTGTTGCAGGAATTGTTGCCGGTACTTCGAAGGTATCAGAGAGGCTGAGGAAAAAGAAAGGATTACTATGCAGTATAAATCATTTTTGATAAAGTACGCCGAGATCGGCGTAAAAGGGAAAAATCGTTTTATGTTTGAGGACGCTCTGGTGACACAGATCCGCCACGCGTTAAAGGATATTGACGGAGATTTTATGGTGGTGAAGGAGTCAGGAAGAATCTATGCCACTGCGGAATCGGAGTATGATTTTGACGAGGCGGTTGAAGCGCTTAGACGCATCTTCGGCATTGCGGCCATCTGTCCTATGGTCCAGGTGGACGATTGTGGATATGAGGATTTAAAGAAACAGGTACTTGCCTACGTGGATGAGGCCTACGAGGATAAGAATTTTACATTTAAGGTCAATGCGAGACGGGGAAATAAAAAGTACCCGGTTAATTCCGATCAGATTAACAGAGATTTGGGCGAGGTGATCCTGGACACGTTTCCGGAGACAAGGGTGGATGTTCATCAGCCGGAGGTCATGCTCCATGTGGAGGTGAGAAACCGGATCAATATCTACTCAAAGGTCATTCCGGGGCCGGGCGGTATGCCGGTAGGCACGAATGGAAAGGCCATGCTGCTCTTAAGCGGCGGAATCGACAGCCCTGTGGCAGGTTATATGATCTCCAAACGCGGCGTGAAGATTGACGCCGTCTATTTCCATGCGCCGCCTTATACGAGTGAGCGTGCAAAGCAGAAAGTCGTTGATCTGGCGAAGCTGGTTTCTAAATATTCAGGCCCCATTCATCTGCATATCGTGAACTTTACCGATATCCAGCTCTACATCTATGACCAGTGTCCCCACGAGGAGCTGACGATCATCATGCGCCGCTATATGATGCGGATTGCGGAGCGTCTGGCTGCAGATGCGGGAGCACAGGCTTTAATCACGGGGGAGAGCATCGGACAGGTGGCATCCCAGACCATGCAGTCCCTGGCCGCCACAGACGCCGCGTGTACCATGCCGGTATTCCGTCCGGTAATCGGCTTCGACAAGCAGGAGATCGTGGATGTGGCTGAAAAGATCGGAACGTATGAGACTTCGGTTCTGCCGTTCGAAGACTGCTGTACGATCTTCGTTGCAAAGCATCCGGTGACGAAACCGAATTTGAAGATGATTGAGCGCTCGGAAGAGAAGCTGAAAGAAAAGATCGACGAGATGGTGGAGACGGCCATAAGTACGGTGGAAAAGGTGTGGTGCTGATCAGGAGTATTTTCCGGTCAAAAAAAGCTTCAACCGTTTTACACGATTGAAGCGATTTACCAGTTGATTTCACTTATACCCGATAGTTTTACAGCGTATGACGGTATCCTGACCGGATTGGACTACGGTTCGGTTTAAATTACAGACTGGTCAGGATCCGGATTAGTCAACGATGTATGGCTTTAAGATGTTTACGATCTCATCGACACTGCTCTCAGAATGAATGTTTAAGTCGATCGGTTTGGATAAGTCTAAACTGAAGATGCCCATAATGGATTTCGCATCAATTACGTATCTTCCAGATACCAGATCAAAATCGGTATCGAACTTGGTTAAGTCATTTACAAAAGATTTTACTTTGTCGATGGAGTTTAAAGATATACGAACTGTTTTCATGTGAAAAAACCTCCTTGAGATTGTTCTTTTTTTATCAGGGAATCCCCGCTTGTTCAAGTTCAATAGTACTGGCATATGGGGTAAAAGTCAATGGTAAATTTACATGAAAATAAAGATCACATACTGTTTATTTAGATAGGAGAAAACAAAATGAGAAAGGCAGCCCTGCATAACCTTGGATGCAAGGTGAATTCATATGAAACGGAGGCTATGCAGCAGCTTCTGGAAGAGGCGGGATATGAGATTGTTCCATTTGCCGAAGGCGCGGATGTGTATATCATCAACACGTGTTCCGTGACGAATATCGCGGACCGCAAATCGAGGCAGATGCTTCACCGGGCAAAGAAGATGAATCCGCAGGCCGTGGTTGTGGCGGCCGGCTGTTACGTACAGTCAGCGGGAGACGCACTTAAAATGGATGAGGCCGTGGATCTGGTCATTGGAAACAATAAGAAAACGGAACTGGTAAAGATCCTCGAAGAGTACTTTTCCCATGAAGGCCGTATCGAAGAAGAAACGGTGATTGATATCAGCGCCGCGAAGGAATACGAGGCTTTAACGATTCATAAAATCGCCGACCATACGAGAGCGTTTATTAAGGTTACGGACGGTTGCAACCAGTTCTGCAGCTACTGCATAATCCCCTATACGAGGGGGCGTGTGCGCTCCAGAAGGATGGAGGATGTGCGCGCGGAGGTGGAGCGTCTGGTGGCGGGTGGCTATAAGGAAATCGTGCTGACAGGAATCCATTTAAGCTCTTACGGTGTGGATTTCCGGGAGGAGGAGAGAAGGACACTTCTCGATCTGATTGTGTATCTGCATGAGGTGGAGGGACTTCTGCGAATCCGCCTGGGGTCTCTGGAGCCACGCATCATCACGAAGGAATTTGCGGAGGCGCTGGCGGTACTTCCCAAGGTCTGCCCGCATTTTCATCTGTCTCTGCAGAGCGGGTGCGACGCGACGCTGGCAAGGATGAACCGCCATTATACGACCGCAGATTATCTGGAGCGCTGTGATATCCTGAGAGCCGCCTTTGACAATCCGGCGATCACGACCGATGTCATCGTGGGATTTCCGGGGGAGACGGGCGAAGAATTTCAGACGACGGAAGCATTTTTACGGACGGTGCATTTTTATGAAATGCATGTATTCAAATACTCCAGACGGGAGGGAACCCGTGCGGCCGTCATGCCGGACCAGGTGCCTGAGCCGGTGAAGACGGAGCGGAGCGGTGTCCTGCTCTCTCTGGAAAAGATCATGTCCCTCGAATACCGGAAGCAGTTCCTGGGGAAGATGACAGAGGTGCTGATGGAGGAAGAATTCGAATGGGGCGGCCGCCGCTATATGATCGGCCATACAAAAGAGTACGTAAAGGCCGCAGTGCCGTTTGACGAAGGCTTAAAAGGAGCCATGGTCTGCGGAACCTTAACAGAGATGGTAAATGATGAAGTAATTCTTCTCACTCGGTAAAAACAGGAATTTTTATTTTTAGGTTGCCGAAACGGGATTTATGGTTTAGAATAGAGAAGAACAGTTAAAGGACGTGATAACAATGGGCGATATTCATAATACACAATTTTTTGGTTCAGTACAGGAAAACAAACTGGATGTAAGCCAGGTTCTGGAACAGGTTTATATTGCCCTCTCGGAGAAGGGGTATAATCCGGTCAATCAGATCGTGGGTTATATCATGTCTGGAGATCCTACTTATATAACCAGTCATAAGAACGCCAGAAGTCTCATCATGAAGGTAGAACGGGATGAGATCCTGGAGGAGCTTATGAGGGTTTATATTGATACGATGCTTAAGTAGTTTGCGTGGAAGTCATAGAATACCGATTGCCGGGTACAGGAATAATTTGACTGTCAGATGAAGGAACGAACGGACTCTGACAGTTGTTTTTGTATCACAGGAAAGAGGTTCAAAAGGTTTGACGATCAGTGGGAATTGCGTCCTGCTGTGATGAAATGACAACGTCCGGGGGGATTATGACTCTGCACCGGAATCATGACAGTCTGATCTGCCGTGTTCCGCTGTGTGAGCTTCACCCGCGGAACTCTTTATGATGTGGAGAAAATGAGAATGAGAATCATGGGCCTTGATTACGGTTCAAAGACTGTTGGCGTCGCCGTGTCCGACTCCCTTGGCTTGACTGCCCAGGCGCTGGAGACAATTACGAGAGAAGACGAGAACAAATTGAGAAAGACTTGCGCCCGAATTGAAGAATTGATTCGGGAATATGAGATTGAAACCATTGTTTTGGGTTATCCTAAGAATATGAACAATACTCTGGGAGACCGTGTGGAAAAGACAGAGAGCTTTAAAGCCATGCTGGAGAGAAGGACCGGACTGCCGGTCGTGCTCTGGGATGAGAGGCTTACAACCGTTCAGTCGGAACGGATCTTACAGGAGAGCGGAGTCAGACGGGAAAACCGGAAGGCGGTCATCGACAAAGTGGCGGCCGGACTGATTCTGCAGGGATATTTGGACAGTCTGCCGGGCGGCACGACCAGAGGAGAGTAAAGAAACGATGAACAGTGAAGAAAAGAAGATCACATTGGTGACAGACGACGGCGAGGCCGTGGATTTTTTTGTGTTGGAGGAGACCAGAATTAATGGTATGAATTATCTGCTGGTGACAGATGCGGCAGATGATGACGAAGAAGGAGAATGTTACATTCTGAAAGACTTATCGGAGAGCGGCGATGCGGATGCTCTTTACGAGTTTGTAGAGGATGATAACGAGATAGATTATTTATATAAGATATTTTCCGAACTGCTGGAAGACGCGGATGTGGATATTGAAAAGTGATTTTGAGGGACTCATATATGGATCAGGAAGTTTTTAAAGACATGCTTCGAAAAAAGGGACTCAAAGTGACGAATCAGCGCATGCTGGTACTGGAAATCATGGCGGAGCGCCCGGGTGAACATTTAACGGCGGAGGAGATCTATGACCTCGCGAAAAAGAAATGCCCGGAGATCGGACTGGCCACGATCTACAGGACTGTGCAGGTTCTGGTGGACTTATCGGTAATCGATAAGGTAAGCTTTGACGACGGTTTTGCCCGCTATGAATTAGGGGGCCTTGAAAGCGAGTCCAGACATCACCATCATCACGCAATATGCAGCCGCTGCGGCAGAGTATTTTCATTTGAAGGAGACCTCCTTGATACGCTGGAGCAGACCATATCCGACACCATGGGATTTAAGGTAACGGATCATGAGGTAAAGCTCTACGGGTACTGCAGGGATTGTCAGAAGATCATGGAAAAGGAAGAACAGGACGGAAAATAATAGAAAATGGAGGTAACAGATTGAAGAAACAGGACAGCAATGCAAAAATTAAGATCATTCCCCTTGGCGGAATGGAACAGATTGGTATGAATATTACCGCATTTGAATATGAGGACAGCATCATCGTGGTGGACTGCGGACTTGCTTTCCCCAGCGACGACATGCTGGGGATTGACTTAGTCATTCCGGACGTGACGTATTTAAAACAGAATATCGATAAGGTGAAGGGATTTGTCATCACCCACGGCCATGAGGACCATATCGGGGCTCTGCCGTATATTTTAAAAGAGGTCAACGTGCCTGTTTATGGAACGAAGCTGACCATTGCTCTGATCGAGAATAAGTTAAAAGAGCACAATTTATTAAAAAACACGAAGAGGAAAGTAATCAAGCACGGACAGTCCATCAACCTCGGCTGTTTCCGTATTGAATTCATAAAGACGAACCACAGTATTGCAGACGCCTCCGCACTGGCGATCTATTCACCGGCGGGCGTGATCTTACACACCGGCGACTTCAAGATCGACTACACGCCGGTATTCGGTGAGCCGGCCGATTTAGAGCGTTTTGCGGAGCTTGGAAAGAAGGGGGTACTGGCTCTGATGTGCGACAGCACCAACGCCATCCGCCCGGGATTTACTCCATCGGAAAAGACGGTGGGCAAGACCTTTGACAATATTTTTGCAGATCATAAGTTTAACCGTATCATCGTTGCATCTTTTGCCTCCAATGTGGACCGCGTGCAGCAGGTGATCAACTCGGCAGCCAAATACGGACGCAAGGTCGTGGTAGAGGGACGAAGCATGGTGAACGTCATCGGAACGGCCAGCGAACTGGGTTATATTGACATTCCGGAGGGAACCTTAATCGACATCGATCAGCTTAAGAATTATCCGGACGAGCAGACCGTGCTCATTACGACAGGAAGCCAGGGTGAATCCATGGCGGCTCTTTCCCGTATGGCGGGAAGCACCCACAAGAAGGTATCGATTAAGCCGACCGACGTGGTGGTTTTAAGTTCCACACCGATTCCGGGCAATGAGAAGGCCGTGTCCAAGGTTATCAATGAACTTGCCATGAAGGGCGCCGAAGTCATCAATCAGGATACGCACGTTTCCGGACATGCATGTCAGGAAGAGATCAAACTGATCTATGCGCTGGTGCGTCCGAAATATGCGATTCCGGTACATGGAGAGTACCGCCATCTGATGGCTCAGAAGAGTCTGGTACAGGCTATGGGAATTCCGAAGGACAACATCGTTATCATGTCCTCAGGGGATGTGGTGGAACTGGGACAGGAGTCCTGGGGCATCGTGGACCACGTCCAGTCAGGCGGAATCCTGGTAGACGGACTGGGGGTCGGCGACGTCGGCAATATCGTGCTGCGCGACAGACAGAACCTGGCTCAGAACGGTATTATCATCGTCGTGCTGACGCTGGAAAAATACAGCAACCAGTTGCTGGCAGGCCCGGACATCGTGTCCAGAGGCTTTGTATATGTGCGGGAATCAGAAGATTTAATGGAGGATGCAAGAGCGGTCGTAAACGACGCCGTGCAGGACTGCCTCGACCGTCATGTCAACGACTGGGGCAAGATTAAGAATATTATCCGTGACAGCTTAAGCGATTTCTTGTGGAAACGCATGAAACGGAATCCGATGATTCTGCCGATTATTATGGAAGTATAGGCAGACGGGAAGTACAGGCAGCAGCTGTACAGGCCGCACAAGAAACAGGATAAGCATCAAAGAATCAGGACTTTCGTGATGAAAGGGATGACAGTATGAGCCGTGCTACAAAAGAGATCAACAGAATAACGGGAGCCATCATCGGGATATCCGGAAGGCTGATTGTCTGCGCGCTGGTCGTGCTGCTTCTTTACGAGGGCGTGACAAAGGGCTATGAGTTTGGTCATGATATTTTCTATGCCACGTCAGTGGAAGCCGCGCCGGGCAGGGACAGGAGCATTACCGTGGAGGAGGGGACTTCCATCACGGATGCAGCAAAGCTCCTTAAGTCCTACGGGCTGATTACGAATGAATATTCATTTGTCATACAGGCCATCTTCTTCGACTATGAAGTGAATCCCGGGACGTATACCGTGAATACCTCTATGACCTCCAAGGAGATTCTTCAGATGATGAACGAAAATACCGGGGAAGAGGAAGAGAAAGAATGATTGTTAACGACAGAATTACGGACTACATCAATTCACTGGAGAGAAGCCGGGGCCCGCTCCTGACGGAGATCGCGTCGAAGGCCAGGAAGGAACGGGTCCCGGTTATACGAGAGGAAACCGCGTCTTTCTTAATCTCTCTGGTGGAGTCGAAGCGGCCGGCGGCTATATTAGAGGTTGGCACCGCAGTGGGCTATTCAACGCTTCTGATGGCGGGCGCCATGCCGGAGAACTGCCGTATTACAACGATTGAAAAATATGAAAAACGGATACCAGAAGCCCTTCGAAACTTTGAGAGAGCGGGGGAGAGTGACCGAATCACTCTTCTCGCCGGCGATGCCGGAGAAATCTTGAAGAAACTTACCGGTCCCTATGATTTTATCTTTATGGACGCGGCGAAGGGACAGTATCTTGTATGGCTTCCCGAAATCATGAGACTCATGGTTCCGGGAAGTATGCTTGTCTCGGACAATGTGCTGCAGGATGGAGATATTATTGAATCCCGCTACGCGGTGGAACGGCGGGACAGGACGATCCATGCGCGGATGAGGGAGTATTTATATGAACTGAAGCATACGGACCGTCTGGCTACGTCGATTATCCCCATCGGGGACGGCGTGGCTTTCAGTGTTTTAAAGGTGCCTGAGATTACTAATGTGTGCCCGTCATCAGCGGGAGAGAAAGAGATGTAAAAAGATGAGAAAGACAGAACTGCTCATTCCGGCTGGAAGCCTCGATGTACTGAAGACCGCAGTGATCTACGGTGCGGATGCAGTCTATATCGGCGGAGAAGCCTTCGGACTGAGAGCGAAAGCAAAGAATTTTACCAACAAAGAGATTCGAGAAGGAATCGCCTTTGCCCATGAACACGGTGTGAAGGTTTATATTACTGCCAATATCCTGGCCCATAACGATGATCTGCCGGGGGTGGAGGCGTATTTTGAGGAACTGAAGGAGATTGGACCGGATGCGCTGATTATCTCGGATCCGGGAGTGTTTGCCATTGCCAGGCGCGTACTTCCCGAGATGGAGATCCACATCAGCACTCAGGCGAATAATACGAATTACGGGACTTACCGGTTCTGGTACGAGCTGGGCGCCAAACGTGTGGTGACGGCCCGGGAGCTTTCCTTAAAGGAGATTAAGGAGATCAGGAATCAGATTCCGGAGGATATGGAGATCGAGAGCTTCATCCATGGCGCCATGTGCATCTCCTATTCGGGACGGTGCCTGCTGAGTAATTTCATGACGGGACGGGACGCCAATCAGGGAGCCTGTACCCATCCCTGCCGCTGGAAGTATTCCATCGTTGAGGAGAAGCGGCCGGGCGAGTATATGCCGGTTTATGAGAATGAGAGGGGCACTTTTATCTTTAATTCCAAGGATTTATGCATGGTCGACCACATTCCGGAGATGATTGAAGCCGGGATCGACAGCTTTAAGATCGAGGGGCGCATGAAGACGGCGCTCTATGTGGCGACAGTGGCCCGTGCCTACCGGAAGGCCATAGACGATTATTTAAAAGATCCGAAGCTGTATGAAGCCAATTTAGCCTGGTACCGGGAGGAGATTGCCAAGTGTGTCAACCGGGAATTTACGACAGGCTTTTACTTTGGAAAGCCGGATGCGTCCGCTCAGATTTATGAAAACAGTACGTATGTAAAGGATTATACGTATCTGGGGACGGTGGCGTCTGTGGATGGCCGCGGATACGCGAGGATCGAGCAGAAGAATAAATTCTCGGTGGGAGAGACTATCGAGGTGATGAAGCCGGATGGAAGGAATCTGGAGGCTGTCGTTTCTGCCATTTACGATGAGGAGGGAAACCCGCAGGAGAGCGCCCCCCATGCACGGCAGATGGTCGATGTGGATTTGGGGATTGAGATGGAGGAGTACGATATTCTGCGGAGATGTGAGAGTGGAGTACAGTAGGTAGTTGAAAGCAGAATAAAGCCGGGGCTGCCGGGAATATTCATTCCCTGGCAGTGATAAGCCGCCAGATCTGATCCGCGATCTGGCGGCTTCCTTTATGGCGGCTGCCCTCGTACCCCTCTGTGTACTCTTCCAATGCGTCATACTTCTGCTTTTTCTTGTAGAAAATCTTCGATTATGGTATACTATGAGAACTTACTGAGGTATCTCACGAACTTATCGGAGTCTGAACTCTGATGGAAGCGGAGGTTTTAATCATGACATGGATCTTATGGCTTTTGGCAGCAGCCTGTGTCATATACTATGTAGTTATCGTCATTTATTCGGGTTTTACCACTTCATTTTCCTTTATCTGGATGGTATTTGCAGCCGCCTGCCTGTTTCTGGCATTGGGCTGGGAATATTATATGAAGCATAAGGACCGGGTGCCGCTCTGGCTGCCGGTGTCGGTTATCACATTCTGCTGTACGGGAATTCTGGTGTTTTCCATGGTGGAGATCCTGATTTTTACAGGAGTGGCCAGCCGGGATGCGTCGAATCTCGATTATCTTATCGTGCTGGGAGCCAGAGTAAAAGAAGACGGGCTCAGCAAATCGCTGAAGAGCCGGCTCGACAAAGCGATCGATTATCTGGAGGAAAATCCGGGAACCGTGCTTGTGCTTTCAGGCGGACAGGGAGAGGATGAGCCGGTCAGCGAAGCGGCTGCGATGCGGGACTATCTCGTGTTTAACGGTGTGAGCGAGCGGCAGCTGATCCTGGAGACCCGTTCTTTCAGTACGGTGGAGAACATTGCCTACAGCAGGATTGCGATCGAGGAAGATCAGGCGGAGCGCAAAGCGCGTCATGCCAGGACCGACATCATCATGGAGCCCGGAACTTACGAAGAAATTTCGGATAAACCCATAAGAATCGGAGTTCTGACCAGTGACTTCCATGTGTTCCGGGCAGAACAGATCGCGAAGAAATGGGGGATTCCGGATATCTATGGAATTTCCAGCGAATCAGATCCTGTGCTGCTGGTCCATTTCTGTGTTCGGGAATGCGCTGCGATTTTAAAAGATAAACTGGTCGGCAATATGTAGAACCGAACCATTGGCGGTATGCTGTATGAGACTGGAAAAAAGCGGAATTCTGTTCTTCTTTTCTGCATGATAATGAAAACACCGGAGAATGGGCAAGATGGTAATAAAGAGAAAATGTTAAGGAAGGAATATAGAATATATGAGACAGTTAGAGAATTTGACAGCCTATGAGGTTGTGGAAGAAAAACAGCTGGATGAGATGAATGCCACGGGAACCGTGCTGCGCCATAAAAAAAGCGGAGCGCGGATTTTTGCTGTGTCCTGTGAGGATGAGAATAAGGTGTTTTCCATAGGATTCCGTACACCGCCGGAGGACAGTACCGGAGTTGCGCATATTCTGGAACACAGTACTTTGTGCGGCTCCGGTAAGTTCCCGGTGAAGGACCCGTTTGTAGAGCTGGTAAAGGGTTCCTTAAATACCTTTTTGAATGCCATGACGTATCCGGATAAGACGGTATACCCCGTGGCCAGCTGCAATGAAAAGGATTTCCAGAATCTGATGGATGTCTATATGGATGCTGTGTTCAATCCCAACATTTATAAGGAACCGAAGATTTTCATGCAGGAGGGGTGGCACTATGAGCTGGAGAGCCCGGAGGCGGATTTAATCTACAACGGCGTCGTCTATAATGAGATGAAGGGCGCGTTTTCCTCCCCGGAGGAGGTACTGGACCGCTATACGAGAAAAGTTCTGTTCCCGGATAACTGCTACGGGCAGGAATCCGGCGGTGATCCGGCCTTTATTCCGGACCTGACATACGATCAGTTTTTGAATTTTCACAGGAGATATTACCACCCATCCAACAGCTACATCTATCTGTACGGCGATATGGATATGGCGGAAAAGCTGGAATGGCTGGATGACCAGTATCTCTCGAAATACGATACCCTGGAGATCGATTCCAGGATTCTGCCGCAGGAGCCCTTTGACCGGCCGGTGGAGGAAGAGACCCATTATTCCATCACGGACGGGGAGTCCGAGGAGCAGGCTACCTATCTTTCCATCAATACCGTGGTCGGAGATGATTTAGACCCGCATCTGTATGTGGCGTTCCAGGTCCTGGAGTACACCCTTTTGGACGCTCCGGGAGCACCGCTTAAACAGGCGCTCATCGACGCGGGAATCGGACAGGACATACTTGGCGGATATCAGAATGGAATTCTTCAGCCTTATTTTTCCGTGATTGCGAAGAACGCGGATAAGGAGCAGAAGGGAGAGTTTCTTGCCGTAGTAAAGGGAACGCTCCGCAAGCTGGCGGATGAGGGAATCAATAAGAAGAGTTTAAAGGCTGGTCTGAATTTCTATGAATTCCGTTACCGTGAGGCGGATTACGGTTCTGCGCCTAAGGGGCTGATGTACGGTCTTCAATGCATGGACAGCTGGCTTTACGACGGAGACCCCACGGTGCATCTGACCTATCAGAAGACCTTTGATTATCTGAAGCAGGCAGTGGATGAGGGGTATTTTGAGCGGCTGATCCGTGACTATCTGCTGGATAATCCGTTTGAGGCAGTTCTGGTGGTCAGTCCGGAGAAGAATCTGACCGCAAAGGAAGATGAGAAGACTGCCAGACGGCTGGCCGCCTATAAGGCCTCGCTTTCGAACGAGGAGATCGCTGCTCTCGTGGAGCAGACCAGGGCGCTTCGCGAGTATCAGGAGACGCCATCCCCTCAGGAGGAATTGAAAAAGATCCCCATGCTTTCCAGGGAAGACATCGGCAGGGAGCCGGAAGCGATTATCTGGGAAGAAAAAGAGGTCGAAGGCGTGAAGGTGATTCACCATAAGATGTTTACCTCCGGTATTGGCTATTTGAAACTGTTGTTTGATACCTCCCGGGTTCCGGAAGAAGATTTGTGTTACGTCGGTCTGTTAAAATCCGTGCTGGGATTTGTAGATACGGAGCATTATACGTATGGTGATCTGACGAGTGAGATCCATTTAAACAGCGGAGGCATCAACCTCAGTGTCACGTCTTATCCGAATTTAAAGGACGGCGCTGATTTTAAAGGCGTTTTTATCGCCAGCGTCAGAGTTCTGTACGATAAACTGGACTTCGGCTTCTCCATTCTCGGTGAGATACTGAAGAATTCCATTCTGGATGACGAGAAGCGGCTGGGAGAGGTGATCAGTGAGACAAGGTCGAGAGGCAGGATGAAGCTGGAGGGAGCATGCCATTCAGCGGCGGTAGCCAGAGCTACATCCTATTTCTCTCCGACATCCTATTATAACGATCGCACAGGCGGAATCGGGTATTACCAGTTTCTGGAGCAGCTGGACAGGGAGTATCCGGAGCATAAGAAGGAGATTATCGCCAGGTTAAAACAGGTGATGGCGCGTCTTTTTACCGTGAAAAATCTGCTGGTCAGTTATACGGCCGATGAGGAGGGCTTCCGGCTGCTTCCCGCGGCACTCCGGAGCCTGAAGGAAATGCTTCCTGAAGGCAGTGAGGAGACGTATCCCTTTACGTTTCCGGCCGGCAACCGGAATGAAGGCTTTAAGACGGCCTCCCAGGTTAATTACGTGGCCAGGTGCGGAACCTTTGCAGGAAGCGGATACGCCTATACGGGCGCACTGCGCATATTAAAGGTTATTTTAAGCTATGATTACCTGTGGATTAATTTGAGGGTAAAGGGAGGTGCCTACGGCTGTATGAGCGGCTTCGGGCGCTCCGGAGAAGGATATTTAACCTCTTACCGCGATCCAAACTTAAAGGAGACGAATGAAATCTACGAGGGGATTGTGGAATATCTGGAGCATTTCGATGTGGATGACCGTGATATGACAAAGTATGTCATCGGCACCATCAGCGATATGGATGTGCCGTACCCGCCTTCCACGAAGGGAAGCCGCGGTCTGTCCGCATACCTTTCCGGTGTGGATGAAGCCATGATGCAGCAGGAGAGAGATGAGATCTTAAATGCCACGAAGGAGGATATCCGGGCGCTGGCACCGATTGTTAAGGCGGTTCTTGCCACTGGAAGCTTATGCGTGATCGGCAACGAGGAAAAGATAGAGGCAAATAAGGAGCTGTTCCATGAGACGGAGACCCTGTTCCACTCATAATAAAAACCAACTACGAAGGAGAATCAATGGATAATAATTATAAATCAGGATTTGTAACGCTGATCGGACGGCCCAATGTGGGGAAATCCACGCTGATGAACCATTTGATCGGTCAGAAGATCGCCATCACGTCAGATAAGCCCCAGACTACCAGAAACCGTATCCAGACCGTCTATACGGACGAGAGGGGACAGATTATCTTTCTGGATACTCCGGGGATCCACAAAGCCAAAAACAAGCTGGGAGAGTATATGGTGAGCGTGGCGGAGCATACCCTGAAAGAAGTGGATGTGGTGCTCTGGCTGGTGGAGCCGACCACATTTATCGGAGCGGGAGAACGCCATATCGCGGAGCAGCTGCAGAATGTGAAGACTCCGGTGATCCTGGTCATCAACAAGATCGACACCATAAAGAATCAGGATGAGATTCTGGAATTTATCGCTGCATACAAGGATGTGTGCAGCTTTGCCGAGATCGTTCCGGTGTCGGCGCTGAAGGATAAAAATACGGATCTGATGCTGGATTTGATCTATAAGTATCTGCCCTGCGGTCCTCAGTATTACGATGAGGACACTGTCACGGATCAGCCCATGCGTCAGATTGCGGCGGAACTTATCCGCGAAAAAGCGCTGAGACTGCTGAGTGATGAGATCCCTCACGGCATTGCCGTTACCATCGAGAAGATGACCGAGCGGAAAAACGGTATGATGGATATTGAGGCCACAATTGTATGTGAGCGGGACTCCCACAAGGGAATTATCATCGGCAAGGGCGGCGCCATGTTAAAGAGAATCGGCAGTGCGGCCCGCCGGGAGATCGAGGATCTGATGGACACTCAGGTGAATTTGCAGATCTGGGTCAAGGTCCGGAAGGAATGGCGTGACAGCGAGCTGTATATGAAAAACTACGGATACAATGAGAAAGAAATTTAGGAGCGGGTGATAGAATTGAGAGAGGCTGTCAGGCTTACCGGCATGGTGTTAAAGGCCGTTCCATCCGGGGAGATGGATAAACGTCTGGTGATCCTTACGAAGGAACGCGGAAAAGTTACGGCATTTGCCAGGGGCGCCAGAAGGCCGGGCAGTATGCTTATGGCCTGCGGCCGTCCCTTTGCCTTCGGGCAGTTTACGCTGTACGAAGGACGGGATGCCTATTCCCTGCAGTCTGCGGAAATCTCCAATTACTTTGACGAGCTATCCACGGATGTGGAGGGAACGTGCTATGGCTCCTATTTCCTGGAGTTTTCAGACTATTATACCAGGGAAAATATGGACGGCACGGCCATGCTGAAGCTGTTATACCAGTCAGTGAGAGCCCTGATGAAACCTGCGGTGCCCAATGAACTGGTCCGGCGTGTGTACGAGCTGAAGGCGATGGCCATCAACGGGGAGTATACGGAAAAGCCTCCCAGGGAAGTCAGCGATTCGGCCAATTACGCATGGGAATTCGTCGTGCTGTCGCCGGTCGAGCATCTGTATACCTTTGCACTGACCGATGCTGTGTTCGAAGAGTTCGGGCGGTGCGTGGAGATCAATAAGAAGCGGTTTATCGACCGGGAGTTTCACTCGCTCGATATTCTGGAGGCGATGACGGGGCGGCGGCCTCTGTGAGAAAGGCGGCCGGTGTTATAAGTATGGCCGTGAGTTTCTGCTGAGCTTTTTCTTTGAGTCAGGGGGAATAGGAGTGAATATAAAAAAACTGATCGGTGAGACAAATGCTTATGATAAAAAGCAGGCATTAGAGGAACGCCGGCCTAAAAGCTGGTGTAAAAGTGTAAGTGCATTTGCAAATGGGAATGGCGGCAGGCTGATTTTCGGTGTGGCAGACGATGACAGTATTACGGGATTGTGTCGGAAGATGGAAAATTGACAAATGCAGGGGCATTGCTGGCAGATGAATCCCCTATTAGACATTCTCGTTTATTTTGTACGAGATGGAATGGATTAGATAAAGCGGCAGGAACGATGGATGCGCTGGATGATAAGGAATTTTCAGGAAGTCTGGTGGTGCTGTTGGAAAATGGATTGGATTTTGTAAGAACGAATTCAAAAGTGAAGTGGCAAAAGGCCGGTGAAGAAAGGATCGAATTGCCGGATTATCCGAAAAGAAGTGTTTTAGAGGGGCTGGTAAATGCATTAATTCATCGTCAATATCTGGATTTGGGAAGTGAGGTACACATTGATCTGTTTGATGACAGACTGGAAGTTTACTCGCCGGGAGGAATGTGTGACGGATCACTTGTACAGGAGCAGGATATTGATAAAGTTCCATCCAAACGCAGAAATCCGGTTATTGCAGATATATTTAACCGTTTGAAATATATGGAAAGAAGAGGGAGCGGATTTAAGAAAATTCAAAGCGTCTATCAATCACAATATTTGTATACAGATGAAATGCGGCCTCAGTTTTACTCAGATAAAGACACTTTTATCCTGACACTGAAGAACCTTAACTATAAAAAAGGAGCCGAAAAAGGAGCCGAAAAAGGAGCCGAAAAAAAGCAGTTTCATAAGATGGAGGAAAGAAGAGAAAAAATACTGTTATTGATAAAACAAAATCCCCATATAACACAGGGAGAAATCATGGAAAATCTGAATTTGTCCAGAAAACAGGTTCAGAGTCTTATGAGAATATTAAACAATCAGGGACAGATCCGCCGGGTCGGCTCAAATAGAAATGGTTATTGGGAAGTTTTTCGCGAAGGCAGGGGCTGTAAACAGTAATAAATGCAGCGAAAAAACTTCGGAGGATCTATAAAGTATTGAAATGACGGAATGCATTTGGTATAATGCTTTCATATGCGCCAATTGCAGGAGGATGATGAATGAAAAAAATGAAAGCGGTCCTGGCGGTTCTCATCACAGCGGGATTACTTGCCGGATGTGCCGGAAGAGGGGGAACAAGTACCTTCGAGCCGAAGAGCAGCGGCATATTCGTGACGGATGCGGGAACATTTTCGACGGCTACCGTCGAGACATACGACAACCAGGATTATTATAATGAAGAGGAATGGAAGACCTTCCTTGAGGAAAATGTGGCTTCCTATAATGCGGAACACGGAGAGGGAGCGGTTACCCTGCAGTCATGCAGCTTAAAGGAGGGTACAGCCAGCATGATCTTTGATTATGCGACAGGAAGCGATCTGGCCCAGTTTACCGCACTTTATGAGGACACTGCCAATTCAGTGAACTCCATCGATATCATTCCTGTGGCCCAGGCCCTGGAAGAAGCTGGAACTGCCGGAACGATCTTTATCAAGACGGCAGACGGCAAGACGGCATCTACGGATGAGATTGCGAAGAAGACCGATTACCACGTGGTCGCCGTGGATGGAGGACCAGTCAAGATTCAGACAGAAGGAAAGATTATGTATACTTCCGATGGAGTGAAATTAAACAGCAGCTTCATAGCAGAGATCCCGGAAGGAAAGAATTACATCATATTCAAATAAAGTATCCGGATGCGGATGGAATAAAAGAAGAGAGGTTTGAGGACATGGAAAAGACAATGGAGAAAATTGTAGCGCTGGCAAAGTCGAGAGGATTCGTTTATCCGGGTTCTGAGATTTACGGCGGCCTTGCGAATACCTGGGATTACGGTAACTTGGGTGTGGAACTGAAGAACAATGTAAAGAAGGCCTGGTGGCAGAAATTTGTACAGGAAAGCCCCTACAACGTGGGTGTGGACTGCGCCATCTTAATGAATTCACAGACCTGGGTGGCTTCCGGCCATTTAGGCGGCTTCTCTGATCCGCTCATGGACTGCAAGGCCTGTAAGGAGCGTTTCCGTGCAGATAAGCTGATTGAGGATTACATGGCCGAGCATGGCATCACGATCGAAGGCTCCGTAGACGCCTGGTCTCAGGAGGAGATGAAAAAGTATATCGATGACAACAACATCTGCTGTCCCAGCTGCGGCAAGCATGATTTCACCGATATCCGCCAGTTCAATTTAATGTTCAAGACCTTCCAGGGCGTGACGGAGGATGCGAAGAACACCGTATACTTAAGGCCTGAGACTGCGCAGGGAATCTTTGTAAACTTTAAGAATGTGCAGAGAACCTCCAGAAAGAAAATCCCGTTCGGCATCGGACAGATCGGTAAATCCTTCCGTAACGAGATTACACCTGGCAACTTTACATTCCGTACCAGAGAGTTTGAGCAGATGGAGCTGGAATTCTTCTGCGAGCCGGGTACCGACTTAGAGTGGTTCTCCTACTGGAAACAGTTCTGTATCGACTGGCTGAAGGCGCTTGGTATGAAGGAAGATGAGATGCGCGCCCGCGACCATGCTCCGGAGGAACTCTGCTTCTACAGCAAGGCTACCACAGACATCGAGTTTTTATTTCCGTTTGGCTGGGGAGAACTCTGGGGTGTTGCGGACAGAACGGATTACGACCTGACGCAGCATCAGAACACATCCGGTCAGGACATGTCGTATTTTGATGATGAAAAGAAAGAAAAATATATTCCGTATGTAATCGAGCCGTCTCTCGGCGCCGACCGTGTGACACTGGCGTTCTTATGTTCCGCATACGATGAGGAAGAGATTGGGGAGGGAGATGTCCGTACGGTTCTCCATTTCCATCCGGCGATTGCACCGGTGAAGATCGGCGTACTTCCGCTTTCCAAGAAGTTAAACGAGGGTGCTGAGAAGATTTACACGGAGCTTTCCAGGTATTATAACTGTGAATTTGACGACAGGGGCAACATCGGCAAGCGTTACAGAAGACAGGATGAGATCGGAACGCCATTCTGCGTAACGTACGATTTTGATTCTGAAGAAGACCATGCAGTTACGGTCCGTGACCGCGACACCATGGAGCAGGTGAGAGTTCCGATCGCCGAACTGAAGAATTACTTTGAGGATAAATTCCGTTTTTAGGACGGAACCATCCTTGTGACTGAGCCGGGCCGACCGTCTCCGGATAAGAATACAGATCCGGGGCGGCCGGCCTTTTCTTATTACTTTCAAAGGGGTGATCGGATGATTCTGGAAAAATTAAAACGCATGGAAGGGTTTACCCACCAGGAGCAGGCGGTGGCACGCTACATTCTGGAGCACGTGGAGGAAATCCAGCAGATGTCCACCGAAGAACTGGCCAGAGTATCCTATACCAGTAAGGCTACGGTGGTGCGTCTCTGCAAGAAACTGGATACGGCAGGCTATCAGGAACTGAAACTGAAGCTGGTTTCAGAGCTGGTACAGAATATCCGTGTCAACCAGCTTCTGAACAGGGAGCCGATTACGGAAACGAGCACGCTGCAGGATATCCTCCAGACGCTTCCCAAGCTGTACGACAAGGCGATTACTGATACAGAGCTGTGTATGGACAAGAATGTTATAAAACGCATCTGCAACCGTATTAGAACCTCAGACCGGATCGATATCTACGGAAATGGAATCAGCTATATCCTGGCGCAGTCAGCCGCATTTAAATTTGCCACCCTGGGGATGGAGTGCGCCGCTTACGACAGTGTCAATGCTCATTTTCTGTCTGCGGGGAAAACGAAGAAGACCGTGTCGTTTGTCATCACCTTTACCGGGGCAAATAAGAGTATGATTGATACCGCCAGATACTTAAAGGAGACGACAGAGACATATGTAGTTGGAATTGTGGGACGGCATAACGAGGAGATCCGCAAATGGTGCCACGAGATCGTGGAGATCCCCTCCCGGGACTCTCTGCTGAGCCTTAAGGTGATTACCTCCTTTACAGCCACCACCTATGTGCTGGATATCTTTTTCTCCATGCTGCTTGCCCAGACCTATGAAAGCCATGTGAAATCCTCGCTTGAAATGGTGTGCCACGAGACACTCCGGATCGGCGTGGATTACTGGAATTTGAAGGATTCACCGGAGGAAGAGGACAAGTCCATGATTTGAAGCCGTACACAGGCTTTCCTGAACCGCTGTTTCAAAAAACAGCGGTTTTTTTGGTGATTTTTGAAACGGTGAACCATTTCGTGTTTTGCGTAGTGAAGAAAGGGGAATGATGTGTTACGATGAGACCATCAAAAGAAAAAGGGGACTGAGTAAATGGATTATAAAAAACTTGCAGAAGACATCCTTGCAAAGGTCGGCGGAGAGGAGAATATCTCCGGTCTGACCCACTGTGCAACCAGACTTCGCTTTAACTTAAAGGATGAAGGAAAAGCACAGACGGAGGCACTCAAAAAAGTAAACGGCGTCATGGGCGTTATCAGTAAGGGCGGCCAGTACCAGGTGGTAATCGGAAGCGATGTAGCCAGCGTGTACAGGCCGCTTACGGAGCTGTGCGAAGTGACGGCAGGGGAGGGCGGTCAGCCTTCCCGGGAGAAAAAAGATGACAGGAAGGTTGTGGAAAAGCTGATCGACACGCTTTCCGGCATTTTTACACCGATCCTTCCGGCTATCACTGCGGCCGGTATGATTAAGGCGATTCTGGCGCTTTTGACGGCGTTCAGCCTGGTGGACAAGACGGGAACCACGTATCAGACCCTGAATTTTATGGCGGACGCGGCGTTTTATTTCCTGCCGGTCCTGCTGGCCAATTCGGCGGCTAAAAAATTCAAATGCAATCCGTACCTGGCCATGATGCTGGGCGGCATGCTGCTCCATCCGGATTTTGTCAACATGGTGGCGGCTTCGAAGGAGAGCGGGGAAGCGATTCGGATCTTCCTGCTTCCCATCACCAATGCGGGATACTCCTCCTCCGTACTTCCGATTATTCTGATCGTATGGTTCATGTCCTATGTGGAACCGATTGCGGACAGAATTTCCCCTAAACCTGTTAAATTCTTTACAAAACCGCTGATTACCGCGATTGTGACAGGGATTGTGGGTCTGGTGGTCATCGGGCCGATCGGAACGATTATCAGCAACTTGATCGCCTCCGGCGTACACGGCTTAAACAATTACTGCAGCTGGCTCGTACCGGCTCTGGTAGGCGCATTTACACCGCTCTTAGTTATGACGGGAACTCATTACGGCCTGATACCCATCGGTATCAACAACCGTATGACCATGGGATACGATACCCTGATTTATCCGGGTATGCTGGGCTCCAACGTGGCCCAGGGCGGAGCAGCTCTGGCGGTAGCCTTAAAGAGCAGGAAATCCGAGATCAGACAGCTGGCGTCCTCCGCCGGAATCACGGCTGTCTGCGGAATTACGGAGCCTGCGCTCTACGGTATCAACATTCGCTTCAAGACACCGCTGTATGCGGCCATGATCGGAGGCGGCGCGGGCGGCTTCCTCATGGGAATCTTAAATGTTAAGAACTACTCAGGCGGATCACCGGGCTTCCTGACGCTGCCCAGTTATCTGGGAGGCGATACGCTCACCAGCTTTTACTTTGCCTGTGCCGGTGCAGCTGTCAGCGTAGTAATCGCATTTATCACCTCTTACGTTCTCTATAAGGATCCCAGCGATGAAAATGGGGAGAGGGCAGGCGGTGAAACAAAATCCGCGAAGCAGGATTCTGAATGGGATTCTGCTGAAAGGAGCAGCGGAAAGGCAGTTACCATTGCCGCTCCGCTTACCGGCGAAGTGGTTCCGCTGGGACAGGTAAACGATCCTACCTTTTCAGAAGAGATTCTGGGAAAAGGCACTGCCATTCGGCCTGCTGTTGGGCGGGTGGTATCTCCTGTAAACGGAACGATTGCCACGATCTTTGAGACCGGTCATGCCATGGGGCTCGTGTCGGAGGACGGGGCCGAAATCCTGATCCATGTGGGGCTCGATACCGTAAATTTAAAAGGAAAATATTTCTCCGTGAAGAAAAAATCCGGTGACAGGGTAAAGACAGGGGACTGTATTCTGGAATTCGACTTAGAAGCGATAAAAGCCGAGGGATATGACGTGATTACACCTGTCATAATATCGAATCATTTTAACTACAGCGCTGTCGAAACCGTGGCCGGGGGCCAGGTGGAGGCGGGAGCAGATCTGCTGCGGCTGAGCGATGGAGGTAACAATGAGAACATTTCCTGATGACTTTTTGTGGGGCGGGGCAGTTGCAGCCAATCAGTGCGAGGGCGCTTATAACGAGGACGGGAAAGGCCTTTCCGTTCAGGATGTACTCCCCCATGGCCTGCGGGGAGAGCGGGCGGAAGGACCGTCTGCTGATAATTTGAAGCAGGAAGCGGTTGATTTTTACCATCATTACAAAGAGGATATCCGCATGCTGGCGGAGATGGGCTTTAAGGTGTTCCGTACCTCCATTGCCTGGACCAGAATCTTTCCTCAGGGAGATGAAGAGCAGCCCAATGAAAAAGGACTTGAGTTTTATGACGCTGTGTTCGACGAATGCCTGAAATATGGAATTGAACCGCTGGTTACGATCTCCCACTATGAGACCCCGCTGGGGCTGGCGGAGAAATATGACGGCTGGAGAAGCAGAAAGCTGGTAGAATTTTTCGAGCGGTACTGCCGCACCATATTTACCAGATATGGCGGTAAGGTGAAATACTGGCTGACATTTAATGAGATCAATTCACTTCTTCATGCTCCGTTTATGAGCGGCGGAATTAAAACACCGCCGGACCAGCTTACGGAACAGGATTTATACCAGGCGATGCACCACGAGCTGGTAGCCAGCGCCATGGCGGTAAAGCTGGGCCATGAACTGATGCCGGGGGCAAAGATCGGCTGTATGATCCTGGGAATTACCGTGTATCCTCTGACCCCCGATCCCGACGATATGATTGCGGTGATGGAAAAGGACAGGGAGACGCTGCTGTTTGCGGACATTCATGCCAGAGGAAGATATCCGAAGTATCTCTTAAACTACTTTGAGGATCACGGAATCTCAATCCGTATGGAACCTGGAGATGAGGAGATGCTTAAGCATACTGTTGATTTCATCTCCTTCAGCTACTATTCCAGTATCTGCGCCACAACGCATCCCGAGTTAAGCGAACCGACCGGCGGAAATTTATCGAGAGGCTATAAAAACCCGTATTTAAAGGCCTCAGCCTGGGGCTGGCAGATCGATCCGAAGGGGCTGCGCTACACCTTGAACCGGCTTTACGACAGGTACCAGCTTCCGCTGTTTATCGTGGAAAACGGGCTTGGAGCCGAGGATGAGCTGGTGACGGTGAACGGGGAGAAGACGGTCCTTGACGATTACCGGATTGATTACCTGCATCACCATCTTTTGCAGGTACGGGAGGCCATCCGCGATGGAGTGGAAGTCATGGGATATACCTCCTGGGGCTGTATCGATCTTGTGAGTGCCTCCACATCAGAGATGAGAAAGCGGTACGGGTATATCTACGTAGACCGGAATGACGATGGTACGGGGAGCATGAAACGATACCGGAAAAAATCGTTCTGGTGGTACAGAGATGTGATTAAGAGCAACGGGGCCATATTGTAAATAGAATTGCAGACCGGAAGTCCGGCGGAGATGAACAACATTCCGCCGGGCTTTTTTGCTGTGTTTTTTGGCGGCCTACCGGCTGTCCTGTATCGGAATTAATACATAGTTAAAGCCTGAATGTATTAAAAATGAAGTGAATTTAATACATGTGCCAGCCGGATTTTGGCAATTTACATCAAAAATATCTTAAAAAAACAGCATAATCATGAAATAAATATACATTATAGACAATAAATAATAATTATGATAATATAATATTGTAATGATACTACATTTAAATACCAAATATCAGGGAGGTACATATCGCATGAGGAAGAGAGCAATAGCGGTGTTATTGACTGCAGCTATGATGGCATGTTCGATCACAGGATGCGGCGGAAACAGCGGGCAGACGGCGGACACGCAGGCCACAGAGAAACAGGAGACTGCAAAGAAAGAGGAGCCGGCGGCGAAGGGGGAAGAAACCACGGCGGCAGCGGAAGGCGGGGAGATTACCGGTAAGACGGAGTTCGCCAATGACAAGCTGCTTAATCTCGACTTAAGCATCATTCAGGGATACGAGGAGAGCGCCAGAAACGTAACGGGAATTGACGTGACGATTGTGACCTCACCGGATGTGGCCGCTTACAAAACATCTATCCAGCAGAGCATTCATGATAAAAGTGCGCCAGGCATGTTTACCTGGTGGGGCGGTTACCAGCTTCAGACGCTGGTTGACAACGGGCTGGTTGAGGATTTAACCGGCCTTTGGAAGGACTATATTACTCCGGCGGGCGTTTCTGCAGATATCGCCGATGCATTTACCTATGATGGAAAGGTCTATGCGGCTCCTTACAGCATCCTTTACAATGTAATTCTTTACAACAAAGAAGTATTTGACAAGGCCGGCGTAAAGGAACCGGAAACCTTCGATGAATTCCTCGGGGTATGTGAGAAGCTGAAAGCCTCCGGTGTTACTCCGATTGCATTCAAGAACGATTCCTGGGCGGGATTTATCTGGTTCCAGGCGCTGATTGCAGCGTATGAGCCGCAGCTTTATCAGGATTTGTGTGACGGGACGGCTAAGTACACCGATGAGCGTGTTGCAGAGGTGATGAATATCTGGAAGGATATGATTGATAAAGGCTACTTTACAAAACCGATCTCCATTACCGATATGGAGAAGCAGATGGCAAACGGCGAGATTGCCATGATGCTTGAACCGAATCGTGAGATCAGCCCGCTGGTGAAGGACTACGGCATGGTATCCGGGGAGAACTTGGAGTCCTTTGTAGTTCCTTCCATGAACGGGGATAAGAAGGTAATCTTCTTTGAGGCGGCTCCCATCTGTGTGGCAAAAGCCAGTGCGGACAAAGGTTCTGCCATGAAGGCTATGGAGACGTGGTATAACAAGGAACTCCAGAATTATATTTACGAGAACATTGGTTTAGCCAATACGAGCACAGTCGATGTCACGGATCCGGCATACAAGAGGACCCTGGAATACTCAGCGAAACCGGATGAGATAACACTGATGCTGAGATATTATGAGAATACTCCGGAAGATATCAGAAATGTGGCATTGGATGAATTGATGCGTTTTGAACTTGGCAACGGCACCATTGAAGACGTGCTTGCCACGATTCAGGCAAAGGCCGATGAATACTGGGCCAGCGCAAAATAGTAAGGTTACAGACCCGGCGTCCCCGTAAGCGGCGGCGCCGGGTTCATAAAGGCTGCCGCCAAGGCGTTCTGTAAGGAGGATTAACATGGAGGAGCAGAAGAAAAACAGAAAAATAAAATGGAATACCGACTACTTATACCTGGCGCCAGCGGTACTGTTCGTCGGCTGTTTTTTTATCAGTTCTATTATTTTTACCATTAATTTAAGCTTTTTTGAGTGGGATGGCTTTTCTCCCATGAAGTTTACCGGTTTTTCTAATTATGTCAAACTGTTCCAGGACCCCAATTTCAGAATTTCCTGCATGAATACCATTATCTGGGTAGTCTGCTCTCTGGTGGTCTCTCTGATCATTCCCCTGTTGTTTGCAATTCTCATATCCAACAGCTTCTGGCCGTCAGGATTTAAAAATGTATTCTATTTTCCAACTGCACTGTCAGGGACCGTGGGCGGCATCGTGATTGCAACCATCCTCTCCCTTTCCGGACTTCCCCAGATCTTTAAGCTGCTTGGAATGGATGAACTGGTCTATGACTGGCTGTCAATTCCATACGTGAATACGTTTATCATGATTGCAACCGGACTGTGGCAGGGAATCGGACTCAATATCCTGCTGTTTATATCAGGGCTGAACAGCATGGACAGAAGCCCTGTGGAGGCGGCAAAGATCGAAGGGGCAGGGACGATACAGCTGTATCGGAAGGTTATTCTGCCGCTGTTAAAGCCTACGATCATCGTAGTGCTTCTGATGTCTCTGGTAAACAGCTTCAAGGTATTCGACAGCATCTGGGTCATGACAAAGGGAGGTCCCTACCGGACCAGTGAGACGCTGGCGCTTACCATGTATCTGGAATCCTTCGCATACGGAAGGCTTGGAGCGGGCGCGGCGGTAGCCGTGGTGCTGACGGTTGTCATTCTGATTGTCTCTTATTTTAATATCAGAAATACGTTCCAGGAAGACTGAGAAAGGGAGGAAGATATGAAGAGTAAGTATAAGTGGCTGATTAACGGCATTTTGTGTCTGATGACCCTTGTGTGGATTGCACCGGTGGTCTTTGTACTGCTGAATACATTAAAGGGCAAACAGGAGTACAACTTAGGCAGCCTGTGGGATCTTCCAAAGGGCAGTCAGCTGTTTGAGAATTTCAAATACATCATTGACAGTAAAGTGATCTTTGACGGGATGGCCAGCAGCTTTCTGTACGCGGTGCTGGGAGCCGGAGGAGCGCTCATTATGGCGATTCTGGCGGCGTATGCAATTGCACATTTACGGATTAAGCACCCGATGTTCTGGTTTCTGTTTATTTACAGCGGAACGATTTTCCCGTTTCAGATTTACTTAATTCCCATCTATAAAGCGTATTCCAGGGTCGGGCTCTATGATACGAGAACCGGCATGATCCTGTTTTATATGGCGATCTGCATTCCGTTCTGCATGTTTGTACTGCGCAATTTCTTTATGGGAATCGATAAGGAGATCAGTGAGTCTGCCAGAGTGGATGGCGCATCAAAGCTTCAGGTGCTGACGCGGATCTTCGTTCCCATGGCCAAGGCGCCGATTGCGATTTTATTCATGTCACAGTTTAACTGGTCATGGAACGATCTGATGTTTGGTCTGACATTTACCAAGACACAGGGGATACGGACCGTGATGGCTACGGTTTCCCTCATGGACAGGGGAAATGTGCCGGTGCTGTTTTTGACGTGCCTTGTGGCGTCTCTGCCGACGATCATTCTCTTTATCCTTCTGCAGAAGAATTTTGACAGCGGTTTTGTATACACGACAAAGTGAGAGAGGAGGGGAGAACGATGCTTAACCGGGAAAAAGGTGCGCCGCCTCTGTACCATCAGCTGAAGGAGATCCTGAAGCAGGAGATCGAAGAAGAAAAATATAAGAAAGGCGATATCTTTCTGACGGAACGGCAGCTTCAGGAGAAATACGATGTGAGCCGGGTCACCGTCCGCCAGGCAGTCAGCGAACTGGTGAATGAAGGGTATCTGCAAAGCTCCAGAGGCGTCGGAACCACCGTGGTATTTAATAAAATAGACGAGAATTTAAAGCAGGTGATCAGCTTCTCCGAGGAAATGGGCCGCCACGGCATCACCATGATGACCAGTCACTGCGTCATGAGCCGGGAAAGGGCCGGAAAAACAGTGGCTGAGAACTTAAAACTGGATCAGGACAGTTACTGCTATAAGCTGGAGCGGGTTCGCTGTGCACAGAATATTCCTGTTGTGTATTCCATCACATGGCTGACCAACAAGTACCGTCTGCCCATTGACAACGATTTGTATAAAGATTCGCTGTATAAGCTCTTAAAGGAAGAATACGGCATCGTGATAGCCAGGGGCAGGGATACATTTGAAGCGGTTTTAGCCACGGAAGTGACAGGGAAATTCTTAAATATTGATCCCGGACAGCCTGTGTTTAAACGGATCCGCAATACGTACGACCAGGATAACGACGTCCTGGAGTACACAATCTGCTATTATCCCGGAGAACGGTATAAATATTCGGTAGAGCTGTAAAGGAAATGGAGAATTGCATGAAAAAGAAAAACATTGTCTTTATCTGTACGGATCAGCACCGGACCGATACGCTGTCGGCATACTGCAGGGATACCGTATGCCGCACGCCGAACCTGGATGCCCTGGCGGCGGAGAGCGTGGTGTTCGACCACGCATATGCCAGCAATCCGGTCTGTTCACCGGCCCGATGTTCCATGCAGACGGGACTGTATCCGTCGAAGACCGGAATGGAGACCAATTTATACCAGACCGGAACGAGAACCCATGAGCTTCAGGATACGGATTACTTACTCAGCCGGAGGCTCCTCCGGGCCGGCTATACCGCGGCCTATACCGGGAAATGGCATCTGGGCTTTGGACGGGATAAAGAGGCGTCGGCAGAGGGGCAGATTCTGCTGGACCGGCTGAAGCACGGAAGTATGGAAGGCGCGGCCTACATGGGGTACGGCACGCTTCCCACAGATGTTGGCTATCTGGGAGACGATTTTCCGGGCCATGGAAACGGCGGCTGGGCTTATCCGCAGTATCAGGAGTATTTAAGGGATCACGGACTCACCCTTGAGATCATCAATCAGGGGCCGGACCGCAGGCCGGGGGACCACTCCTTTATGGGGGAGGTGGTTTCACCGGTTGAAACGACAATTGAATATTATGTAACTGAACGGGCCATCAGGCTGACGGAAGAGATGGCGGGACTGGGAAAGCCGTTTTTCATGAACTTAAACTTCTGGGGCCCCCACGAACCGTTCTTCGCACCTTCTGCCTGGCTGGATGTCTACCGCCATATGGAGCTTCCGCAGTGGCCCAGCTTTGAGGAACCGGCGGAGAATATGCCGCGGATCTACGAGATGCTCAGAAGACCGGAGAAAAACTGGACGTTTTTCCAGGAGACGCTGCGCCATTACTATGCATGTGTCAGCCACATTGACAGTCAGATCGGAAGATATCTTACATGGCTGAAGGACAACGGGCTTTATGATGACACGGTGATTCTGTTTTCCGCTGATCATGGGGACAATCAGGGCTGCCACGGAAAGCTGGAGAACAAGTCCTACGGAATGTATGATGACACCGCCAGAATCCCTCTTATGATAAAACCGGCAGCCGATGGAGCGGAGATTGGGGAAGGCTTAAAAGGGTATCATCAGAAGGCGCTGGTGGGCACGTGTGATATCTATGCCACAATTTTGGGGCAGGCAGGCTTTGTGCCGGAGGATGACCACGGCTTCGGAGACGGCCGTGATCTAAGCGGATTTATCACAAACCCGGAACAGGCATGGAGCGATGAGATCGTGACCGAGGGAATGGGGGCGCTGGATATCGTAGCGACCCAGCGGATGTACCGGAAGGGGAGATATAAATATATCTTCACCGCAGGTGATATGGATCAGCTCTTCGATCTGGAGGCGGACCCGTTTGAGATGAATAATCTGGCACGGAAAGCGGAGTGGGCTCCGCTTCTGCTGGAAATGAAAAACAACTTTGCAGACTGGATGAAGCGGCACCGCGATCCGGCAGAAGCGGGATTCTGCAAGATGAACCGGATCGGGAAATGGGCTGTGGAACAGGAGGAAGAATATGGCATGTAAGAAAGCCTGGAAGGTGTATCTGATTCATCACTCCCATACCGACATCGGGTACACGGAGCGCCAGGATAAAATTATGAGATACCACTGTGATTTTGTGATGCAGGCCATCGATATTTTAAACAGAATTCACGACGGCAGGGCAGAAGACGCGAAAGGCTTCGTATGGCAGTGTGAGAATTTCTGGCAGGTCAGGAACTTTTATGAGAATGCGCCGGAACCGTACATCCGGGACTTCGAGCGCTATGTAAAGACCGGTGAGATCGGATTGTCCGGCAATTACTTAAATATGACAGAGCTGGTATCTGCAGATGTTTTAGACAGCAGAATCCGTCTGGCGGAAGAATACGGAGAACGGATCGGACGGCCGGTTGTAAGCGGTATGTGTGCGGATATCAACGGCATGGCATGGGGATACGGGGATGCCCTGTATGATCACGGTGTGACGAATTTCTTTACCTGTATTCATCCCCATCACGGCATGTTTCCCCTGTATAAGAAACAGCTTCCATTTTACTGGGAAACACCGAAGGGAAACAGAATTCTTGTCTGGAACGGAGACTACTACCATCTGGGAAACGAGCTGTTCTTTGCCCCTCACGGGGGAAATACGTATCAGATCAGGGATGAGTTTCATGACCCCATGAATCGCCATATGATCCTGAACCGATCCTCTAAAGACACGGATGAGAGGGAGCGGGAGATCGGAAGAATCCGTCTGGGGCGCTACCTGGAGAATCTGGAGGCTGAGGGGTATCCCTGGGATTTCGTACCTTTTATGATTTCGGGCTGCATCACGGACAATGCGCCTCCCAGCATGGCCGTGGCAGAGCGGGTCAATGAGCTGAACCGGGTGTACGGGGGACAGATCACGTTTCAGATGGTGAATCTGGACCAGTTTTTTGAAACGGTGAAGGAACGGTGCCGGGAAATACCGTGTTACCGGGGAGACTGGAATGACTGGTGGGCAGACGGTGTCGGATCAACGCCTGCGGCCGTCCGGATCTATCTGGATGCGAGGCGAAAGTATGATATCTGCGGAAAGCTGTCGGAAGAAGAGGATTCATGGGAAAAGGAATTAAAGGAAGAGGCGGCCGAAAACATGATGCTGTACGCCGAACATACATGGGGATACTCGTCCTCTGTCATAGAGCCGTGGGAACCGCTGGTGGGAAGCCTGGAATGGAAGAAGGCCTCTTACGCGGTTAATGGGAATTCAGCGGCCTCCCAATGGCTGGACCGGCTTCTGGCAAAAAGAGGGGAGATCACCATCTGCAGCGAAAAAGGACAGCGTTACCGGATTATCAACCCTCACAACAGGAAGGTTCACGACAGCGTGGATTTGTATATAGAGCATTGGGAGTATGTGGAAGGTGTCCGGTATGATACAGCGATACCGGTGGAGGTGAGAGACTGCGCCACCGGAGAAGTGATTTTGAGCCAGGTCCGTATGACGGCCAGAGCTGCCGCGGTCCAGATCGCACTGGCTATGGAGCCGAAGGAAGAAAGAGATGTGGAGATCCGGCTGGTTCACAGGAGAACGCTGGTTACATATCGGAATACTCCTTATATGGGGGCGGAAGGCGTAGCCGATCTGATGGAAGCAGGGCTGCGTAAGGACCATGGCTGTGTGGAGACGCCATATTACCGCGTGGTGTTTGACCAGGAGTCCGGTATCTCGTCTGTTACTGATAAGATCTGGGGAAGAGAGCTTTTAAGGAGTGACCGGACGGAGGCGCCGTTTTCAGGAATCTACGAGATAACCGCCATGGAGGGCGGTCCACAGGAGATCAGGAGAAGTATGGGCCGAAACCGGAAATCAACCGCCACCAGACGGTACAAAAGCAGTTTAAGGAGCATAGAGGTGGTGGAACGCGGTCCTGTCTATACGGCCGTGGAGTTGAAATACAGCCTCGAGGGCTGCGGTTTTTACAACGTGTATCTGAAAATCTATGAAACTGTGAGAAAGCTGGAGGCACGTGTACGGATTCATAAGAACAGTGTATGGGAACCGGAAAACCTCTATATCGCACTTCCATTTACTGCGGGAGACGGCGGTGTCAGCTATTTAGATAAGACCGGCTGTGTGATCCGCCCCGGTATCGATCAGCTTCCGGGAAGCTGCCAGGATTTTTATTTACTCCAGAACGGCGTGGCGTGGGAGCAGGACGGCCGGATCGTGACGGCGGCGTTCAAAGACTCGCCCATGGCAGTGTTCGGTGATCTAAAGGCGTCGCCGGTCCGTCTCTGTGACGGAGCAGATGAAGGGAAGAACCGCGGGCCGCTGTATTCCTGGGTGATGAACAATTTTTGGGAAACGAATTTTAAGGCAGACTTAGGCGGCTTTTACGAGTTTGCCTATACGGTCAGAACCATGGAGAACGTATCTGCGCCGGAAGCCCTTGAAAGCTGTGAAACAGACAATGAGGGACTTTTGGCCTTCTACATAGAGAAGGCGTAGCTTCATGCTGACCGGGAAAGGAAGAGTATGGAATCCTGTTATCTGATGATGGATGTCGGCGGTACCGGGATAAAAGCAGGGCTTTTTTCCCGGTCCGGAGAGATGGTGGAACGCGTCCGTTCCTTTCCGGCAAGGGCGAAGGAGGGGCGTGAGGAGATATTCCGGAATTTTGCCTGTATCATACAGGAGATGGCAAAAGACCGGATGGTGGAAGGGATTGGCATGGCATTTCCCGGTCCCTTTGACTATGAAAAGGGAATCAGCCTGATGAGAGGGCTGGACAAATACGATTCGGTCTACGGGATTCCCGTCCGGGAGGGTGTGATGGAACAGCTGGAGAGAATCGGCAAAACCGAGAGCGTGGCGCGCGGCTGCCGGTTCCTGTTTCTTCACGATGTAGAAGCGTTTGCCATCGGCGCCTGTCGGCAGGGACGCATGGCCGGGTGTAAAAAGGTGATGTGCGTGTGCATTGGAACAGGCGCCGGCTCTGCATTTGTGGAAAACGGCTGTGTTGTAAAAAAAGCGGGCGGAGGCGTACCGGAAAACGGCTGGATCTACAATACACCCTTTAAAGAGGGCGTGATCGATGATTACGTATCAGTCAGAGGGCTAAAAAGGCTTACGGAAGGCGTATTTGCGCGGCCGGAGGCTGTTGACGGGGCGAAGCTTTTTGAACTGGCAGAGGCCGGCAGCGAGGAGGCCGCGAAAGTCTTTGCTGCATTTGGTGAGGATGTAAGTGAAGCGCTGACGCCTTTCCTCAAGTCGTTCCGGCCCCAGGGACTGGTGCTGGGCGGACAGATCGCAAAGAGCTTTCCCCACTTTGGAATGCAGCTGCGTGAGGTATGCAGGCATACGGGAACTGCTGTATTTACCGAGCCGGATACTTCAATCCGCGCGATGGAGGGCCTGTACGCCGTGATGGAACCGGTTACCGGGGCGAAATGAATACAATGGAAGGAAACTAAGTTATGATAAATCGGGAAGGCTATGGAAATTACGATTTGCATCCATATAAAGAGATAAAAGGATATGAGGGGCACGCCCTGGAAGGCGGCTGTGCTGTTCTGGCTCAGCTAAAAGCAGAAGAGAAAGCGGGAAAACGGGTGATCGTCTGTGATTTCTATCCCGGCGTGGACCGGGAAGAGGCTGCCGGACTTTTAAAACAGCTGGAACCGGCGCTGCTCATCGATGCAGATGCGTGCGCAGTTCCGGAAGAGGAGCTGACCGCACAGTGGAAGGACTATTTAACCGATGACCGGGTCTTTGGCGTGATATGCCATAAGAGCTTTAAGGACTGTTTTTCGGAGGAGAAGCTGGAAGCGGCAAGAAAAGCGGTGGAAGAGACGGAATCGGGTCTTGTGGTGGTGTACGGCACCGGCGCTTCCTATATTACATACGGGGATGTGTACGTATATTTTGATATGGCCCGCTGGGAGATCCAGCTCCGTTACCGGGCCGGAATGCCTAACTGGAATTGTTCCAATACCGGGGATCCGGTCTTAAGTAAATACAAACGGGGCTTTTTTATTGAATGGAGGCTGGCGGACCGCTATAAAAAGGAGCGGTTCCAGCGGTTCGATTATGTAGTGGATACCAATGAGAGAAATAATCCGAAGATGATCACCGGGGAAGCGTTCCGGGAGGCGCTCTGCAGAGTCAGCAGCGAGCCGTTCCGCCTGCAGCCCTACTTCGATCCCGGCGTGTGGGGCGGCCAGTGGATGAAAACCAGATTCGGTCTGGACCCGTCGGAAGATAATTTTGCCTGGAGCTTTGACGGCGTGCCGGAGGAGAACAGCTTAAACTTAAAATTCGGCGAGGTGACGGTGGAAATTCCGGCCATGGACCTGGTGCTGTACCAGCCGGTAAAGCTGCTGGGCGACCGTGTCCATGCAAGGTTCGGGGCAGAATTCCCTATCCGCTTCGACCTTCTGGATACCATGGGAGGCGGAAACTTATCACTGCAGGTGCACCCTTTGACCGAATATATCCAGGATCAGTTCGGGATGCATTATACCCAGGATGAGAGTTACTATATTCTGGATGCAGGAGACGACGCCTGTGTCTATCTGGGCGTTAAAAAGGACGTGGACAGAGACGCCATGTTCCACGATTTAGAGGAGGCGAGAGAGGGGAAAATCCTCTTTCCGGCAGAGCATTACGTGAACCGGATTCCGGTGAAGAAGCACGATCACGTTCTGATCCCGGCCGGAACGATCCACTGTTCCGGAAAGAATGCCATGGTGCTGGAAATCAGCGCCACGCCTTATATCTTTACCTTTAAGCTGTGGGACTGGGGCAGAGTGGGCCTGGACGGTCTTCCGCGCCCCATCCATTTAGAGCACGGAGCAGCGAACATCCAGTGGGACCGCGATACGGACTGGGTATACGACAATCTGGTTCATCAGGAACGGACCATACGGGAGGAGGAAGGCCTTAAGCTGGAACGTACGGGACTTCACAGCCGGGAGTTTATCGAAACCCACCGTTACACACTGACAAAGCCGGTAGAATGTTCCATGGAAGACAGCGTTCACGTGCTGAACCTGGTGGAAGGGGAGAAAGCGTTTATTGAAAGTCCGGAAGGCGCCTTTGAACCCTTTGAAGTTCATTATGGAGAAACCTTTATTATTCCGGCGGCTGTAAAGAAATACCGCGTCCGGCCGGCCGGAGCCGATAAAAAAGAACCGGTGGCTGTGATTGCCGCTTCAGTAAAATAAGCCTTAATCAATGGAGGAGTATCATGGATTATCAGAAAATCAAGAAAGTGCACGTCGTATACAAGACTCACTTAGACATCGGCTTCACGGATATGGGCCGGAATGTACTGGACCGTTATGTAAAGGAATATATCCCTCATTCCGTCCGCCTGGCAGAGGAGATGAATGGAGGAAAGGAAAAACGGTTTATCTGGACGGTGGGATCGTACCTGATTGATTACTATTTAAAACATGCAGATGCGAAGGCCTTAAGCGAACTGGAGGCCGCCATTGAGAGAGGAGATATCTGCTGGCACGGGATTGCCAGCACCACTCACACGGAGCTTCTGGACATGGATTTATTCCAATATGGCCTGGAGCTGGGCAGCAGGCTGGAGGCGCGTTACAAAAGACATACCATTGCGGCCAAAATGACCGACGTGCCGGGGCATACGATCGCAGTAGTGGATGCGCTGGCAGATAAGGGAATCCGTTTCCTGCATATCGGAGTCAACGCTTCATCCATGGTACCTGAGATTCCGCAGACATTCGTCTGGAGACATGGAACGAAGCAGATCATCGTCCAGTATTCTTCCCAGTACGGGGCGCCGGGGTATGTGGAAGGGATGGATGAGGTGCTGGAGTTCGCCCATACAGGCGATAATCTGGGACCGCAGTCGGCAGAGGAGGTGGAAGCGGAATACGAGCGGATTAGAAAGCTGTATCCCAACGCCGTTGTGGAAGCCTCCACCCTGGATGCGTATGCCGAAAGCCTTCTGGCAGTGGAAGAGACGCTGCCTGTGATCGAGGAAGAGATTGGGGACACCTGGATTCACGGCATTGGTTCTGATCCGTGGAAGGTCAGCCGCTACCGCGAATTAATCCGGCTTAAAGATCAATGGCAGAGGGAAGGCCGGTTTTCCAGGGATTGTGAAGGCTATGATGCATTTATGATGAATCTGATGCTGATCGCAGAGCATACCTGGGGGCTGGATTACAAGAAATATCTGGCCGACTTTAAGAACTGGACCAAGGAAGACTTTCAGAAGGCCAGGACGGCGGACGAGACGACTCTGGAATTCTTAACAAACAGAAATGCACAGATGCGCGAAGTACTGGACATTGATTTCAAACGGTACCGCGGCGGTGTCTTTACCGGATCTTACCGGTATTATGAGAGCTCTCATGAGGAGCAGAGGGAATATTTAAAGAAGGCGTTGGAAGAACTGCCTGCCGATTTAAAAGCGGAGGCGGAACGTGCGCTCACAGGCTGCATACCGGTAAAGGAAGAGTCCGAAGGCCGCAGGGTCTGCGTGGGAGAAATCCTGGAAATCGGCGGCTGGAAAGCGGCAGTCGATGGAAGCGGAGCCATAAGAAAACTGGAACGGGGAGGCAGAGACTGGGCAAAGGACGGAGCCATCGGCCGGCTGGGATATGAGACCTTCAATGCGCTGAACTGTGTCCAGAACTACTACCGCTACAACCGGGCATTCTATGAAAATGGCTGCTGGTCGGAGGGCGATTTCTCCAAACCGGGGCTGGAGTTTGTAGAAGATTTGGAGAACCGGTATTATGAATTCAGCGTCAGGGATTTGAGGGTCTGCGGAGAGGAACTTCTTATTGACCTGGCGGGGGACGCCGAAGCGGCAGAAAAATACGGCTGTCCGCGGGCGGCTCAGATAAAATACGTGTTTGGCCCGCAGATCACCTGCAGCGTGTCCTGGTTTGGCAAAGACGCAAACCGCATGCCGGAAGCCCTTTGGTTCGACTTTATCCCTGATACGGAGAACCCGAACCGCTGGCTGATGGAAAAAATGGGAGTCCCCGTCTCGCCGCTTAACGTCTTGAGAGGCGGCAACCGCCTCCAGCACTGTGTGGAACGGCTGGTCTATGATGGTTCCGACGGAAAAATGGCAATTGAGACCGTGCATGCCCCGTTAGTCAGCGCAGGCGGACGGAATCTCTACGATGATTATCGCAGGCTGCCGGATTTGAGAAAGGGATTTTCGTTCAATCTGTTTAACAATAAATGGGGAACCAACTTCTGCATGTGGTGCGAGGATGACTGCAGATTTGAGTTCAAACTTGATATTTCGGAAAAACGGTAAGAGATACCGGAGGGGATCGGCCGTTTTTCCGTTAAGAGAGCGGCTGTGTACTCAGGTTTTCGCCCTTTCCAGTATCCATCCGGCAATCAGGCGGGTGAACGGCTCCATGTCGTACTCCTTTCCGGAAGCGGAGAGGGCCTGCCGGTATGCTTCCCGGCGTTCGATACCGACAGTAACGGGACAGTAACCTGCAGAAGCCAGAATCAGGTTCATGAGAAGAAACGCAGTCTCTTCATTCCCGCGGTCAAACGGCTGAATATCAATCAGCCGTTTCCCGGCCATGGCTGCCAGTTCGATGGGGTGGAGCGAGGACTTTGAGGAGCGGATCTGATCCGCCAGATGGCCGGTCAGCCTTGGAACATCCTCCGGCTGAGGCGGCTGATATCCGCTGTCTGCATCGGCCGGCATGCCGGTGCGGTAGGAATCTGACGGAGTGGAGCCGCTTTCGGCTGCGGCTGTTCTGTGGAGTTCCCTTATGGTTTCTTCCGTAATGGCTATATCCTGTTGGCGGCCGGTTTTTAATTGATCCGCCTTCTGTAACAGTTCTTTTAATGGTGTCATGATGATTACCTCCTCAGGGCACATTATACCACACGGAAAGAAAAAGGTGCAACGGGATCTGCTTTATCTGCCGGACAGCAAGAAGTCCTCCCGGCCGCGGCTGTATCAGTAAACGCTGCGGCTGGGAGGATTTCTTTGATTTCAGTATGCTTTTTATCTCTGTCCCTTGTCGTAAGGCACGCCTTCCGCCTTCGGAGCCTGGGAATTTTTCGATGTAAATACCAGCACGATCAGCGTGATGATATACGGCACCATCTTGTAAAAATAGCTGGGAATTCCGAGGCTGCTTAAGAACGGAATTCCGGAGTATGCAGCCGCCACTGCCTTCATCAGTCCGAAGAACAGGGAAGCGAACATGATCTTGACCGGCTTCCACTGACCGAAGATCAGTACAGCCAGAGCCAGGAAGCCGTACCCGGCTACATCGGCGTTAAAGTTGGTGGAGGTCGGAACGACGAATACCAGGCCGCCTAAGCCTCCGAGCGCGCCTGAGATCAGGACGCCCGCATACTGCATGTGGTAGACGTTGATGCCCGCCGCATCGGCCGCCTGGGGATGCTCGCCGCAGGAGCGCAGGCGCAGGCCAAACCGCGTCTTATAAAGTACAATCGTGGAAATTACAAAAATTCCGATTCCAATGTAGGTGGTGATATAGGCGTTCTGGAACAGCAGCGGTCCGATAAACGGTATCTTACCCAGCACGGGAACGGAGGTGATACGGAAGGTATTGGTAAACTGTACCTGCTGCACGCCCTGGATGACGCGGGCCACGAAGATGGCGAACGCGGGGGCGAACATGTTTAAGGCGGTACCGCTGATAACCTGGTTCGCCTTCATGTTGATAGAGGCATATCCATGGAACAGGGAGAAAAACATGCCAGTCGCCATGGAGATTAAGACTGCCAGAATCAGCTGCATCTGGCCGCTCATGGTACCTCCCGTAAAATGGATGAACAGGATTCCGGTAAACGCACCCATGGTCATAATTCCTTCGAGAGCGATATTGATGATACCGCTGCGCTCCGAGAACATGGCACCCAAAGCCACGATCATAAGAGGAATCATAAAATACATGGTCTGCTGAAAGATGAAATAAATAACACTCATGCGTCTCCTCCTCCTTTCGCCTGGGCCTCTTCTTTTTCATGGCGCGCCTTCTGCACCCTTCCGATCAGCATCTTCACCATAAGGGCAAAGGCGCTGAAATAGATGATAACCGCCACAATAATATCGATGATTTCCGTTGAAAATTCAAACAGCTGCAGATAAAATCCTCCTGCCGTTAAGTAGGCGATAAAGATGCCGGAGAACAGAACGCCGATCGGATTGCTGAGTCCCAGCAGGGCGACGGAGATTCCGGTAAAGCCTTCGGAAGCCAGAACATCCTTGATCTCGATGTGTTTTCCGGTTCCGGCCAGATAGAGGAGGCCGCCGGCCAGTCCGGCGATGGCGCCTGCGATCATCATGGACATGATGATGCTTTTCTTCTCATTGATGCCGGCGTATTTGCTGGCATCGCGGTTGAAGCCGACCGCTTTCAGCTCATAACCGAATGTGGTCTTGTTTAACAGCAGATAAATCAGGATGACCACGATAATGGCAATGATGATGCCTCCGTTGACACTGGAGCCGGGGAATATCTTATCCAGCCCCATCTTCGGAATATTTGCGGTAGCCGCCACGTTTCTCGATTCATTCCTCAGATTGTTAAACAGTGGCTTGCTGCTCTTTACAATCCAGTTGACGAGATACATGCCGATATAGTTCATCATAATGGAGGCGATTACCTCATTGACGTTATAATAGGCCTTTAACAGACCCGGAACGAGGCCCCATACGGCGCCCATGACAACGCTGGCAAGCAGAGCCACAAACCAGTGTGCCGGCCCTAAGGAGGTCCACAGAATCCCTACGTAGACGGCTCCAAAGCCGCCCATGATAAACTGGCCCGGCGTTCCGATGTTGAAGAGTCCCGTTTTAAAGGCAAAGCCAACGGAGAGACCGGTTAAAATGATGGGAGTCGCATAGTAGAATACCTGCCCGACGCCCTTGGCCCCGTGGGTAAACGCCCCCGTCAGAATCGTTGCAAATCCGGGCAGTGCCTGGGCCGGATTGCAGAGGAACAGGATGATCAGGCCGACGATCAGTCCCAGCACGATGGCAAAGATGGAAGATAGTACGCCAGTGTAATCCCGTGGTTGCTTCTGTTTCATGATTGGCCACCTTCTTTCTTTGAACCGGCCATGTAGAGGCCTAATTCCTGTACTGTAACTTTCTTGGGATCTAAATCAGCCACAACAGAGCCCTCGAACATGACGAGAATCCGGTCGCTTAAGTTCATGACCTCGTCCAGCTCCAGGGATACCAGCAGAATCGCGGCGCCCGCGTCACGCTGCTTGATTAACTCCTTGTGGATATATTCGATGGCGCCCACGTCAAGACCTCTCGTAGGCTGTACCGCCAGCAGGATGTCGTGGTCCCTGGTAACCTCCCTGGCCACGATCGCCTTCTGCTGGTTGCCACCGGACATGCTTCGGGCGCTGGTGTAGGGGCCTTCGCTGCTCCGGATATCGTAACTTTCAATCAGCTTTTCCGAGTAACCGTAGATGCTGTCATTCTTTAAAAAAGAGTACTTCTGAAAATCCTTCTCAAAATACTGCTGGAGCACCAGGTTATAGCCCAGATTATAGTCCAGGACGAGACCGTGTTTGTGGCGGTCCTCCGGGATATGGGAGAGGCCGTGGGTATTTTTATAGCGGATGCTCTTTTTCGTCACATCCTGGCCGTTTAACAGCACCGTTCCCTCACTCATCTCAGCCAGTCCGGTGATGGCGTGGATCAGCTCCGTCTGGCCGTTGCCGTCGATACCCGCGATACAGACGATTTCACCTTTTCGAACCTGGAAGGTGACGTTGCTCACCAGATTCTTGGTGTGCCCCTCTTTGTTGGCTCTGACGGATAAATTCTTTACTTCCAGAACCACGTCTTTCGGGGAGGCGGGGCCCTTTTCCACAGTCAGATTCACCTTGCGGCCCACCATCATCTCGGACATTTCCTCCGGCGTGGTGTCTTTTACGTCTACGGTTCCGATATATTTTCCACGGCGCAGGACCGTGCACCGGTCGGCAACCGCCTTGATTTCGTTCAGCTTATGAGTGATGAAGAGGATGGACTTTCCCTCTTTCACTAAGTCCCTCATGATCTGCATCAGTTCGTCAATTTCCTGTGGGGTTAAGACGGCGGTGGGCTCATCGAAGATCATGATTTCATTGTCACGGTAAAGCATTTTTAAGATCTCGACTCTCTGCTGCATGCCGACCGTGATGTCGGAGATCAGCGCGTCGGGATCGATGGTGAGCTGGTATTTCTCACTTAAATCCATGATTTTTTTCCGGGCGTCGTCCATTTTCAAAAAGCCGTGTCTGGTAGTCTCCATACCGAGGACGATGTTCTGGAGAACGGTAAAATTATGTACCAGCTTAAAATGCTGGTGAACCATGCCGATGCCCAGCGCGTTGGCATCCAGCGGTCCAGTAATCTTTTCTTCTTTTCCTCTGACCTTAATGACGCCTGCTTCGGGCTGATAGAGGCCGAACAGAACGCTCATGAGTGTCGATTTTCCTGCTCCGTTTTCGCCGAGAAGAGCGTGAATCTCGCCCTTTTTCAGCTGCAGAGTGATGTTGTCGTTGGCGATGATGCCGGGAAATTCTTTCGTAATATTCAGCATCTCGATAATATAATCATCCATGGGAACCCCCTTGCAGTGCAAAAAAAGGAGATGGCGTAAGATACCCGTCTTCAGTTGTGACTGGGAAATCAAACGCCATCTCCTTTCTTATGCAGACTCGATTATTCTACGAAGTTGATAGTTGTCTTTTCAAGCGTTAAATCCTTGGTTGGGTCGTTGTTGTCTTCAGAAGGCTGTACGAGAGTGATCTTGCCATCCTTTAACTGAGAGTAGACCGCGTCGTAATCTGCCTGTGTGAAGTTCGTAAACTTGGAGGTCTCCATTGGAAGACCGATACCGTCGTTCTTTGCAGAGAAGATGCTGGTCTTGCCGCCCGGGAAGCTGCCTGCATAGAAATCTCTTACGCCGTCGTAAACAGATACGGAAAGCTGTTTCATAGCGGAAGTGATTACTGTGTCGGATTCATAACTCTGGTCAACGTCAACGCCGATGACCTTGGCGCTCTTTTCTTCAGCAGCAGCCATAACGGAGTTGCCTACTGCGCCGCCGCATCCGAAGATGACTTCCGTGCCGTTCTGATACCAGGATGCAGCCATGGACTGTGCTTCCGGTGTCGCCGCAAATGCGCCTGTGTAGTTATACATGATCTCGATGCCGTCCACGCCCATCTCTTTGGCTGCGTAGTCAGCGCCTTCCGCAAAGCCGTAGCCGTAACGGATAACGGCCGGAACTGCCATACCGCCTAAGAATCCCAGCTTGGTATAGCCGTCTTTTACTGCTGCGTATCCGGCGAGGAAGCCGGGCTCGTCTTCCTGGAACAGAATCGGCATGGTATTGGCTTCCGTTCTGTATTCAGAGTAGTCGCCGCTGTGAGGCTCGCCATCCAGAAGGATGAAATGTACGTCCTTGTACTGGTCCTGTGCCAGATAAACAGGCTCTTCAAATAAGAATCCAGGGCATACAACCAGTTTCGCGCCGCCTTCAATGGCCAGACCAATGGTCTCTAAGTAAGAGTCTGTCGTTCCTTCCTGAGGCTGATAGTACTTGTAGGAAATACCGTTTTCTTCGGCGTACTTTTTCATGCCCTCCCAGGCGCCCTGGTTGAAGGACTTGTCGTCGATGGTACCTAAATCGGTAACAAGAGCCAGTTCATAACCGTCGGAAGATTCCGATTTTACTGCGGTACCGGCTGTTGTCTCTGCTTCTGCCGCTTTTGTTTCCGCGGCAGTTGTCGTCTCCGCGGGAGCAGCTGTTGTGCTGCCGGAACCGGAATTCGAAGAACCGCATGCGCTTAAGGATGCCGCCATCAGGACCGCCAGTGTTACTGCTAATGCTCTCTTTTTCATAATACGTAATTCCTCCTATCGTTTGAAAGATTGTTATTAGAGCTACTATTACTTTACCATATTTTGTCGATAGAAACAACGTTATCGGGCGCGATTTTACAGAATTATTATAAAGGAGCTTGTCATTTAAAGAAAAAATGGTAAACTGATAAAGGATTTAAACAAAAGGAGGTATATTGTGCAGAAACTAAATCTCTTAGAAGAACCGGTTCCAAAGCTGTTTATCAAGTATCTGATGCCGTCCATCAGTGCAACGCTGGTTACTTCTATTTATATTTTGGCCGACACGCTGATGATCGGCCGCGGAGTGGGAGCCGTGGGAATTGCGGCGTTAAACCTGCTGCTTCCCTTATTCAGCCTGTTTTTTGGAACAGGGATGCTCTTCGGCGTCGGAGGAGGCGTTCTGCTCTCCATCTCGAAGGGACGGCGGGATGAACGGGCGGCCAGAGAGTATTTTACGGTGGCCCTCTGGCTGGCCGCGGCCTTTGCCGTCTTTTACATTGCAGGCGGACATCTGCTTTTCCGGCCGGTGACAGAATTTCTGGGCAGAAATGATACCATGGGGAATTACGTGGATGAATACGGACGCGTCCTGGTTACGGGAGCCCCGGTGTTCTTATTCTCAGCCTTTTTGCAGGCCTTTGTCAGAAACGACCGGGCGCCGAAGGTGTCCATGGCCGCGGTGGTGGCAGGCGGCGTGACCAATGTGATTCTGGATTATATCTTTATATTTCCAATGAAGATGGGGATGGCAGGGGCAGCTGTCGCCTCGGTGATCGGCTCCCTCCTGACGGTGGGAATCCTGCTGACTCATTTTTTCTCACCGGAGAGCACGCTTAAGACGGTGGCCCGCCCGAACTGGAGGAAGGCATGGGAAGTGGTGACAGCCGGCTTTGCCAGCTTCCTGCTGGAGATGTGCAATGGCGTGGTGACATTTTTATTCAACCGCCAGCTTCTTGTCTACGTCGGGGATCTGGGCGTCGTGGTGTATGGAATCATTTCCAACAGCGCCCTGATCGTGGCTTCCATCAGCAACGGCATATCCCAGGCGGTTCAGCCGATTCTTGCGACCAATTACGGCGCAGGCAGGAAGGAACGGTTAAAGGAGACACGCCATTTGGGTGAAATGGCGGTGACCGTGTCGGGCGTTCTCTTTACGGGAATCGGCCTTTTGCTGCCGGCTCTGGTGACGGCAGCCTTTGTAAAGCCTACGGCGGAGATTCTGGCCATGTCCATCCCGGCCGTGCGGATCTATTTCCTGTCGTTCTTCGCCATGGGCTTTAATATTCTTTACAGCACGTATTTCCAGTCCGTGATGAAGCCGGGATACTCCCTGTTTATCTGTATGATGAGAGGGATGGTATTAAATGCTGTTCTTGTGTTCCTGCTGCCGATTGCATTCGGCGTTACCGGAATCTGGTCCGTTATGCCTGTGACCGAGTTTTTAACGCTTTTTGTCTGCCGTTTTCTTCTGACAGCGCAGAATAAAAAACTTCCTTCTAACGGTCCGGCCGCAGTTTAAAGCTGTCTGTAAAGAGCAGCTTCAAAAAAATATTCTTATAGTCTTTCAGCCGCAGAAAGCTGTATATTCCAGCTTTCTGCGCAATTCGAAATAAATCCATGATGAGAAGATAGTATTCAAAATAAAAATGGAAGCGGCTCATGCATTCCGGTTTGACCACCAGGTGCATGAAGTCCCATTTTTCATAATTTTCCGTGGTGAGCCGGTCGCGGTATTCATTAAAGAGCGGCGTCCCCGGTATGGGGGTAAAGATGGAAACTCCCGTATAAGTGATCCGGTGTGCATGAATAAACCGCCGCATATTGCGAAAATCCTCTTTTTTAAAACGGCTGTCGATGATAAAAAGCCCCACCAGATTGATGCCGTATTTATGAAGAATCCGGATGGTCTGTATATTGAGAGCCTGCGAGGAATGCTTCTGGTAGGAATCCAGAAAGCTGTCGGAAACCGCCTCCAAACCGACCATGATGTAGCGGAAGCCGGCTTCTGCCAGCTCCCGGATCAGGGATTCGTGGGCGGCAATGAAATCGGATCGTCCGTAGCAGATAAAGGTTTTTTTGATATTCCGTTCCCGGAGCAGCCGGATAAAGGTTTTGAGCCTTGGAACATCGAATAAAAAGTCGTCATCGGCAATCTGGATGTGATCGCAGGGGATGGTCTCCAGCTCCTCAATGACCGCTTCTAAATCCCTCTGGCAGTAGGTACCGCAGTTGAGCTGGCGGCCGTAGCAGAAGGCACAGTGGAAGGGACAGGACGATGAGGTCTTTAAGAGGGCGACAGGGGAGACGTCTAAGTAGCGGTAATGGCTCTGATAAAGGGAAAATGTCGTGCGGTCCGGAATTGGCAGTTTGTTGATATCAAACGGTTTCATGGGATTTTTGCACCAGAGGCTCTTATTCCGTGAGACTGCGCCATTTTGTACCGTGCCGTTTTCCGTAAGGCAGCTTTGTTCCTGATAGCAGAGTCCGTCAATGGAGGACAGTTCCGGGGGACAGGAGCCATTTTTGAGCGGAATGATCCCTTCTGCCATCAAAACATCAGCAATCGCGTAGATATTGTCGGAACGGCATATGTATGACACCGCCGGATCGAAGAAACGCTCCGGATTCAGCTGTGCATGTGAGCCGCCCACCATGGTGATGCAGCCGGGACACAGCTCCTTTGAGCGCCGGACGTAGGAGAGCATAATGTTTTCCTGAGTGATATAACCGGTGACAGCAACCGCATCGGGGGTGTACTCCCTGAAAACTTCATCAAAACTGCGCCTGTCGAAGGATGCCTCATAGATGATGCTCTCCACATCAAATTCCTTCAGCATGGCTTTTATATACTCCAGTTCCAGAGGCTCCGTCTTAAGAGCCATATCCAGGCTGAATCCGCTGCCTGCGGCTTCCGGTTTTACCAGCAGAATCATATGACACCTCCCTGTTATGAGCAGCCAGCGTTCGCTGCGTTCAAATGCGCTGTTATCTGATAAAATTATATGGTAGAATAAGAAAAAAGGCAAGAAAGGAACCGTGATGGAATACTTATATGTTCTGCTCCTCTACCTCCCTTCCGGTTTTGGCCGCCTGACACAGAAGGCGACGGGGTACCGGTACACCCATGTGGCGGTATCGCTGGATGATACGTATACTCATTTTTACGCATTTTCCAGGCTGCGGGCCAGGACGCCGCCCATATCCGGATATATCGAGGAGAAGAGGATCTATTATACGCTGGGAGAGGATGTGCCCATCTACACAAAGATTTTCCGGGTACCAGTCTCGAGGGCGGGATATGAAAACGCCATACGATTCATGGAAGACGTGAAGCATGATCCTGAGATCATGTATAATCTGATCCATATGCTGCTGATCCCCCTTTTCGGCGGCCATCCGCTTTATAAGGCATACAACTGCGGGGAGTTTGTTGCCAGAGTGCTGGAGGAGGCGGGGATCACGCTCCACAAGCCGTATTACCGGTATACACCCAAACTCTTTTCCGAACTGCTGGAGCCGTATGTTCTGTTTGAAGGAACTTTGGATAACTCCAGCCGTGAGGGTCTGGAAGACGATTTTTTCCGGGAAACTCCCAAAAAAGAGTATCTTGCAAAGACTTTATATATTATCCGGGAGCTGCTTTTCCGCCAGGTCTTTCACCGTGCATCGAAACGGTTTCAGCCTGAAAAAGTCCGCTTTTCCGGCAGCGGCAAACTGTGAGATTATACAGAAGGAAGAAACGGGATTTCTGATAATAGCCGGAACCTGTCAGATAATGGAAAATCGTATATACGAATGAAAATCGCATATCAGAAAATGACAGAATTTGAAAGCACTTTCATAAAATTGTACTGAAAAAAGAGCGAATTTTTGCCAGTAAATCAAGAAAACCCCTTTACTAGAAATTGAATTATGCTATAATATTGACAGGTCTTTCGCGCGCTTTTTTCTTACGGCGTGAAAGCGAACCGATAACTTTATTTGAGGAGGAAATACTTATGGCAACAAAATGGGTTTATTTGTTCAAAGAAGGCAGAGCCGACATGAAGAACCTGTTAGGCGGTAAGGGAGCTAACTTAGCAGAGATGACTAATTTAGGCCTGCCGATTCCACAGGGCTTTACTGTAACGACAGAGGCTTGTACAGACTATTATAACAGCGGCAAGAAGATTACGGATGAGATTCAGGGACAGATTTTTGATGCTCTGAAGACATTAGAGGAAATCCAGGGCAAGAAATTCGGTGATACCGAAGATCCGTTATTAGTATCTGTACGTTCCGGCGCAAGAGCATCCATGCCTGGTATGATGGATACCATCTTAAACCTGGGACTGAACGACGTTGCAGTGGAAGGATTTGCCAAGAAGACAGGCAACCCAAGATTTGCATACGATTCTTACAGAAGATTTATCCAGATGTTCTCCGATGTTGTTATGGAGATGAGCAAGACTTTCTTCGAGGGCATCCTTGATGAAGTTAAGGAATCTAAGGGAGCTAAGTACGATACAGACTTAACTGCTGATGATTTAAAGGAAGTTATCGCAAAATACAAATCTATTTATAAAGAGAAGATGGGCGAGGAATTCCCGCAGGATCCGAAGGTTCAGTTAATGGAAGCTGTTAAGGCTGTTTTCCGTTCCTGGGACAACCCTCGTGCGATCGTTTACAGACGTATGAACGATATCCCCGGCGACTGGGGTACCGCTGTAAACGTACAGGCCATGGTATTCGGCAACATGGGCAATACCTCCGGTACAGGCGTTGCATTTACACGTAACCCATCGACTGGTGAGAACGGCATCTACGGCGAGTACTTAATCAACGCTCAGGGCGAGGACGTTGTTGCCGGTATCCGTACACCGCAGCCGATCACGAAGCTGGCTGAGGATTTACCGGAATGCTACAAAGAATTCATGGCAATCGCTCACAAGCTGGAAGACCATTACCGCGATATGCAGGATATGGAATTCACAATCCAGGAAGGCAAATTATACTTCTTACAGACACGTAACGGCAAGAGAACTGCTCCGGCAGCCATCAAGATTGCCTGCGATTTAGTAGACGAAGGAAAGATTACACCACAGGAAGCAGTTTTAAGAATCGAAGCAAAATCCCTCGATCAGTTACTGCATCCGACATTCGACACCGCTGCATTAAAGGCAGGCGAAGTGATCGGTTCCGCTCTTCCGGCATCTCCTGGTGCTGCGGCTGGTAAGGTTTACTTCACAGCTGAGGACGCAAAGGCTCATCATGAGGCAGGCGAGAGAGTAATCCTTGTTCGTCTTGAGACTTCTCCTGAGGATATCGAAGGAATGCACGCAGCAGAAGGTATCTTAACCGTTCGCGGCGGCATGACCTCCCATGCAGCAGTAGTTGCACGTGGTATGGGTACCGCATGCGTATCCGGCTGCGGCGAGATCAAGATTGATGAAGCAGCTAAGTACTTCGAGCTTGGCGGACATACCATCAAGGAAGGCGATTACATCTCCTTAGACGGTTCCACAGGTAAGATTTACCTTGGCGATATCGCTACTGTAGAAGCTACCGTAAGCGGTGACTTCGGCAGAATCATGGGCTGGGCTGATGAGTTCAGAACACTCCATGTAAGAACAAACGCGGATACTCCTGCAGATACATTAAACGCAGTGAAGTTAGGCGCAGAAGGTATCGGCCTCTGCCGTACCGAGCATATGTTCTTCGAAGAAGACAGAATTCCGAAGATCAGAAAGATGATCCTTTCCGATACGGTTGAAGCAAGAGAAGAAGCATTAAATGAACTGATTCCGTTCCAGAAGGGCGATTTCAAGGCAATGTACAAGGCTCTGGAAGGCAGACCAATGACCGTTCGTTACTTAGATCCGCCGTTACATGAGTTCCTTCCGACAAAGGAAGAGGACATCGAAGCTTTAGCTGCTGACATGGGATTAACCGTAGAAGCGATTAAAGAGAAGTGTGCGGACTTACACGAGTTCAACCCGATGATGGGCCACAGAGGATGCCGTCTGGCAGTTACTTATCCTGAGATTGCGAAGATGCAGACAAGAGCCGTTATGGAAGCTGCCATCGAAGTAAAAGAAGAAGACGGATACGACATCATTCCTGAGATCATGATCCCGCTGGTAGGCGAGAAGAAGGAATTAAAGTTTGTAAAAGATATTGTAGTTGAGACTGCAGAAGCAGTTAAGGCAGAGAAAGGCTCTGATATCCAGTACCATATCGGTACCATGATCGAGATCCCGAGAGCTGCACTGACCGCTGACGCTGTTGCTGAGGAAGCAGAGTTCTTCTCCTTCGGTACCAACGACTTAACACAGATGACATTCGGATTCTCCCGTGATGATGCAGGCAAGTTCTTAGACTCCTACTACAAAGCTAAGATCTACGAGTCTGATCCATTCGCAAGACTTGACCAGACCGGCGTTGGACAGCTTGTGCAGATGGCTGCTGAAAAGGGCAGAAAGACAAGACCTGACATCAAGCTTGGTATCTGCGGCGAGCATGGCGGCGATCCGTCCTCCATCGAGTTCTGCCACAAGGTAGGCTTAAACTACGTATCCTGTTCTCCGTTCCGTGTGCCGATCGCAAGACTGGCTGCGGCTCAGGCGGCGCTTAATAATAAATAGTAGTTGAAACTGCTTTAAATACGCGATTTACTGTTACTAAGCAAAAAAGAGAGCAAATCTTTTATGCAGGCATCAAGAGAAAACCCCAGGAAGGCAAGTCCTGGGGTTTTCATTTGGATTACAGCCGTTTCACAGACAGCAAATTGCCTGATTCCTGTTCAGTCACAATCTGCATGTTCACGTCCCAGTGCACTCAACACGCCCTCTGTCAGCAGGGTGTGTATCAGCCTTCCGACTTCGATGATCGGAACTTTTCTTCCCTCAGCCAGCCAATGGCTGGCAATAGCAATGACTCCGGCCAGATAGAATTCCAGCACATAAACCGCTTTCTCATCATTTTCCGAAATATTGAAATGCCGAAGAAGAACCGGCATCATCGCTGTTTTCACCCGTTGGGTAAACTTTGTGCTGTCGGGATTGGTAAGCAGCATGGCCACATACTTTTCTGTCTCCTCGTGAAGACTGGAGAAAGAGCGAATAAAAGAATCAGCAAAGTCGATCTGGTCAAAATTCATGTCTACCTTCTCTCTGATGTTCTCAATTATCTCGTCCTCAAGATATGTGAGCAGATCATTTACATCCCTGAAATACTGGTAAAAGGTGCTTCTGTTATATCCGGCTCTCCTGACGATTTCCTGAACGGTTATTTTTTCAATCGGGGTATGCAGATAGAGAGAGCAAAAGGCATCAACAAAGGTTTTTCTGGTGGCAGATGTAATTTCAGGCTGTTTTTTCATATAGGTAACTCCTTTACAATCCGACAATAACGCCTTATCTGTTGGTTGATTGGGCGGCGGAAAAATGGTATATTTTAATCATACAACAGTTGTCGGAATATATCAATGTTTATATGAACTCCAATCACACATTCCTCAAACCGGGGAAAAGGAAGGAAAAAAGGATGGATACGTATTCAAGCATTTTCACCCGTGCATCAACCCGTAAATTTGACTCGGCACCGCTTTCCGCCCAGGCACTGGAAGACTTTGAGACATTTATCACAGGTGTGAAGCCGCTGGTTCCTGAAGTGAAGCTCACCCATAAAATTGTGGGGGCAGACGGCGTGAAAGGATTGGCGCTTCCTAAAGCACCCCATTACCTGCTTATATCAGGGAGGGAACATCCGCTGCGGAATACAGCGGCGGGCTTCTGCTTCCAGCAGGCGGAACTGTACCTCTATTCCAGGGGGTATGCCACTCGCTGGCTTAACAGCGTCAGCCCCCGTCAGCCTGACCCGAATTTTATCATCGGCATCGCTCTGGGAAAGCCGTCTGAGCCGGCAGTGAGAAAGCCGGGCGACTTTGACCGCAGGCCGCTGGAGGATATTTCCAGTGGCACAGACTCACGGCTTGAGGCAGCCCGCCTGGCCCCGTCGGGTATGAACGGACAGCCGTGGTATTTTGCCGCATCCGGAGGCGTGATTCACGTCTATTACAGGCCGAGTCTCGGGGGGATTAAGGGAAGACTCTATCACCTTACCGATTTAGATGTAGGAATTGCGCTTGCCCATTTGAAAGCAGCAGGGGACCATGAGGGAAAATCATTCCGCTTTACGGTAAACCAAAGCAGTGCTCCAACGCCTCCGAAAGGGTTTGCCTATGTGGGGACGGTGGAATAGCAAATAAAAATAATGACAGAGAAGGAGATTTAAGATGGAAACCATGAAAGCGATTGCAAAGAGAAAGTCAACCAGAGCGTTTATGCCGGATCAGGCAGTTGCAAAACCAGAGCTGGATGCGATTCTTGCAGCCGGGTGCGCGGCCCCTGTAGGAGCTGGCGATTATTCGTCACTTCACCTGACAGTCGTCCAGAACCCTGAAACTCTCAGTAAAATCAGTGAGGCAGTCAAAGAGGCCTTCCATATGGACCGCGACGTTCTGTACGGTGCGCCTGTCCTTGTACTGGTATCGTCTTCGGAACCGAAGTTTCCCAATATCCAGTATGCAAACGTGGGCTGTGTTATGGAGAATATGCTGCTGGCTGCCACGGATTTAGGCGTAGATAACATCTATCTCTGGGGAGCGGTCAACGTGATCGCAAACATTCCGGAGCTGCAAAAAGAACTTGGAATTCCCGGGGGATTTACTCCGATTTCAGGTGCGGCCCTCGGATATGCGGCAGAAGACAGTCAGGCTGAAAAGAAACTGGAGATTACGCTCGCTATCAATTATGCGCCGTGACCGCGGCTTTCTGCCGCTTCGCATATGGAGAGAATACAGGAAATGGCATGGAAACTGGGATGAGTTATGCAGCCAATGCGGGCTGTGCTGCTATACCCGTTCCGTCACACGCAGGGGAGAGGTCAGAATTAATTTTGCCTCTCCCTGCGAGTTCCTCGATGAGAAAACGCATTTGTGCCGCGTATATGAAAGCCGTTTCCGCAGATGCCCGACCTGCCAGAAGGTAAATTTGTTTCGGGCTCTGTTTCATCCCTCGCTGCCGCCTGAATGCGCGTATGGAAAGACATTTCGGCTATGGAAGTAACCGGAACAGGAAGCCTATCTGCTTCACAGATACATGCGTAAAGCGAAAACCCCAGAGTTCCGGCTCTGGGGTTTTTGAGATTCAGTTTGGCAAATGCTACCTGGCAGTGGTTATTGGAACAAAGGATTTGTATAGGATCAATTTTTGGTTGTATCACGAATAATCAGCTTTGTATTAACTAAGATATTTTTATTTATGTGATTACCGGCCATCTTCTGGAGTAATATATCTACAGTATCATGTACAATCTCACTTGAATTTTGCTCAATGCAGGTTAAGGGGACTTTGCAGACCTCAGGAGGTAATAAATTATCAAAGCTTATCAGAGATACGTCGTCTGGAACAAGAAATCCAAATTCACGTAAAGCATTATATACTGCCATGGAAGTGTATACGTCACCGGCCAGCGCTGCGTCAATTTTCTGATGTTGAGATAATAGTTTTACAGCCTGCTCATATGCGCATTGATAATTGGTCTTTTGCAGTTCAATGTAATGGCTGTCTTCAAAGTTAATTCCTTTATTAGAAAGCGTGTCGCGAATTGCACGGAATTTCAAGTCATTGCTGACAATCGTTTTACAGCCTCCAAAATAATAGAAATCTCTTGCACCTGTACGGTAAAGATATTCTGTAGCGTTGGATATGGCTCCGTAAATATCTGACATGACATGGGGGGCGTTAATCCCGCGATAGTAACTTCCGATAAAGACGAATGGAATGTTATAGGCGGTAAGCATATCTAAATATTTTGGATTGGGATTTTCCTTTATTAAAGGATAGATGATGGCACCTTCGACGCGAAATGATATAAAGTGTTTAATCATCTCTTCTTCATAATCAATATTACTTTCACTGGTTGCCATAATCATTTTATAATCATGTTTTCTTAACTCTGCTTCAAGTCCGCGGACAAATGTGCTGTAAACCAGATTGGATATATTAGGAACGATAACGCCGACCAGCTTACTTTTTTTATTGGTTAGATTTTGCGCGTTTATAGAGGGGATATATCCCATTTCGGCGGCAATATTACAAATTCGCTTTTTTGTTTCAGCATTCACCTGCGGTTTGTTATTCAGTGCAAGAGAGGCCGTTGCCTCTGAGACACCTGCGGCTTTTGCTATTTCTTTTAAGCTTACTCCCATAATTCACCTCGATATTATATTTTCCATATCATCTATTATATACCAATTTAAAGCGCTTTACAATAAAAAAATAATAATTTAAAAAATACACAAATTACTTAAAATATATTTGTGCATAAACACTATAAAAAATAGCTTGTAAAGCGCTTTAAATTGTGATAATATATGTTTAAAGTTATTTAAAGCGCTTTAAATAAAAAGCGGCTTTAATATATGGAGGTAAAATATGACGAGAAAGTGGTGGAAGGAAGCTGTAGTATATGAAATATATCCTAAAAGCTTCCGGGATTCGAATGGGGATGGGATAGGTGATATCCCGGGAATTACGGAGAAGCTTGATTACATTAAAGATTTAGGGGCAAATGTTATCTGGCTGACGCCAATATTTAAATCTCCGCAGGTAGATAACGGTTATGATATTTCTGATTACCGGGAGATTAATCCGGATTTTGGTACGCTGGACGACTTTAAGGAACTGCTTAAGCAGGCTCACGACAGAGATATCAGGGTAATCCTGGACATGGTGCTTAACCATACCTCTGATGAGCATCCATGGTTTCAGGAATCACGTAAATCCAAAGATAATCCTTACCGCGATTATTATATATGGAGACCGGGAAAAGATGGTAAGGAGCCCAACAACTGGGGGAATTATTTTTATGAAGGCAGAGGATCGGCATGGGAGCTGGATGAAAAAACAGGTGAGTACTATTTACATAACTATTCTGTGAAAATGCCGGATTTAAACTGGAATTGTGAAAAACTAAAAGCTGATATGTTCGATATGCTTAGGTGGTGGCTGGATATGGGGGTTGACGGATTCCGGCTTGATGCGGTCAACCGTCTGATGAAGCCGGCCGGACTTCCGGATTCCCCAAGGGAACCAACTCCTCCGGTAGGCGTATACGGTTACGTGGTGGACCGGGAGATGTGTGCGAACCAACCGGGTATCCATGAACTGTTAAGGGAGATCAATCAGGAGGTTTTCAGCCGGTATGATATTCTTACCGTCGGTGAGACCGGAAATCTTAAGTCGGATAAGGCCCTTGAATATGTCCAGGAGGAACAGCAGCAGATCAATATGGTTTTCCATTTTGAGGTTGCCAAAAGGCCGGATCTGGTATCCGTTTCGCAGTTTAAAGATGTACAAAAACGCTGGTATGGGATTGTGGAGCAGAATGGCTGGATCACACAATACTTAAGTAATCATGATACACCGCGCCAGGTTTCTTTCTTTGGGAATGATACTGCCTACAGAGTGGAATCGGCTAAAATGCTGGCAGCACTGATCCATACGCTTCCCGGTACCCCTTATGTCTACCAGGGAGAAGAAATCGGAATGACCAATGTAGACTTCCCGAGTATTGATTATTATGACGAAAAGTATACTGTGGGGAAGTATTACACCATGGTGGAGGCCGGTGCAGATCCGGAAGAGGCGTTGGCCTCTCTGAAACATATAAGCAGAGACAATGTACGCACACCCATGCAGTGGGATGGCTCAGACAATGCAGGATTCAGCCGGAATACTCCCTGGATCAGTGTCAATCCGAATTACCGGGCCATTAATGTGACAGAAGATTTACAGTCGGATGATTCCATATTTAAGTATTATCAGACATTGATACGGCTTCGCAGGGAAAATGAAGTTCTGGTTTACGGAGATTACACTCCGGTATTAGAGGAAGATGAGAAAATAGTTGCATATGTCCGTGAATACCAAAATCAGAAACTTTTTGTGATTGCAAACTGGAGTGAAGTGAATGCGGCGGCTGATCTTGACAGCATGATTACTGATTTTACTTCCTGTCTCTGTAATTATACAGAATCAGAAGACAGGAACACATTAAAACCATATGAGGTGAGAATTTACTGCAATCAAAATGTAAAGCTGAACGTGTAAAGGAGGAGGCAAATGAGCAGTAACAGTAAAAAAAAGGCTCTGACGATGGAAGGAAGGCAGCAGAGGACCGCATATTTGTTTATCGCAGTTCCTTGTATTTATTTCCTCATATTTAAAATAGCGCCTACCGTATTTTCCTTGTATTTAAGCGTGACAAACTGGCAGCTGCTGTCCGGTAAACGTGATTTTATCGGGCTTGGCAACTTTATCCGGATATTTCAGGATGAAACGTTTCTAAAGGCAATCAGAAATACCTTCTACTATATCATCATTACAGTTCCTCTGATGGTGATAGTCAGTCTTGGTATTTCGCTGATGCTGAATGGTGTACGAAAGGGAAAAGGATTTTTTCGTACACTGATATTCATCCCTTATGTAACCAGTGCGGTAGCCGTAGCCTTTATCTGGAAATGGATGTTCATGGAGCAGGGAGGGGTGATCAATGCTCTGCTGCAGACGCTGGGGATTGCCAACCAACCATTTCTAAACAGTCCGAATCAGGCGATCTATGTTGTGATGTCTCTGCTGATCTGGTCGAAGATTGGATTTAACTCCATTATTCTGCTGGCAGGTTTAACTCAGATATCCTCCTCTTATTACGAGGCAGCCAGTATAGACGGGGCAAATAAATGGCAGACTTTTTGGAGCATTACGCTGCCTCAGCTTAAGGCGTCGCTCGTCTACATTATTATTATGAACACCATATCCACGCTGCAGGTATTCACTCAGATCCTGAATATCAATGCGTGGGGCGGTCCTTTAAAATCAACAACAAGTATCGTTGTCGAAATTTACTTAGAGGCATTTTCAAAGTATAATATGGGAAGAGCCAGCGCCATGACAGTCGTGCTTTTTGCCATTATACTGGTGATAACCATATTCCAGATGAAAGTTCTTAACAAAGAAGAGAGTTAAGGGGGAAAAAATCATGAGTGCAAAGAAAAAAATAGATCAGATTCTGTTGACGGTTATCCTGCTTCTTGTCGGATTTATTGTCATCTTCCCGTTTATCTGGATGATCTGTACCAGTTTCAAAAGCGGAGCTGAGGTTTATTCCATTGACCTGCTGCCAAAACATTTTTCACTGGAAAATTACATCACGGTAGCGAATAAATCAAATTTCCCGCTCTGGTTTAGAAACAGTCTGCTTGTGGGAGGCATTACAACACTGTCCGTACTTGTGTTTGACCCGATGGTTGGCTTTGCCTTCAGCAAGTATAAATTTAAAGGGAAAAATATAATTTTTATGATTATTCTGTCTACAATGATGATTCCGACTGAGATGCTGGTTATTCCGTGGTATCTTATGGTGAATGCAATGAAATGGAATAATACATACTGGGCGCTTGTATTTCCCAGCTTAAGCTCTGCATTTGGAATATTTCTGACCAGACAGTTCTTTGACGGGGTTCCGGAAGAACTATTGGAAGCAGCCCGGATTGACGGGATGAATGAACTGCAGATCTATATGAAGGTTGCGCTGCCACTGATCGGCCCAGCCATATCTGCACTGGCAATCTTTACATTTCTTGGCAGCTGGAACTCGTTTTTGTGGCCGGTCATTGCCGTCGATGGTTACACTAAATTTACCATTCCGGTCGGTCTTGCCATGTTTTCCGGGGAAGTTTCCACCAGCTGGGAATTGATTTTATCGGCAGCATCCATTGCAACGATACCAGTTCTGATCGTGTTTATTATATTCCAGCGTAAGATTGTGGAAGGTGTGGCACTGTCGGGGATAAAAGGATAAAAAACAACTGATATTTTTAATAATAAAAAAGGAGACAATATGAAAAAGAATATTTATGCATTATTACTTACTGCGGCGCTGGCTGCAGGCAGCTTGAGCGGCTGCGGCGGAAATGGTACTTCGGGAGCGGAGGGAAGCTCCCAGGCGGGGAACGCGGCGAATCAGGAGGCCGGAAGTGGGGCTGATACCGTAACGATTCAATACTGGCAGTATGCGTACGATTCCAAAGTCGCCATGATGGATGAGCTGATCAAAGAATTTGAGGCAGCGAATCCAACAATTAAGATTGAGCATATCACTTATCCATATGACAGCTATTTTGAGAAGATGGCAGCCTCTATTGTGACAGCACAGTCCTCCGGCGTGGGGCCGAATATCATAAACTATAACTGTGTGGATACCTCAAATTATTATGCGCAGGGAGTTTTACAGCCGCTTCCGACCGATGTTTTTGATCCGGCAGTGATTGATCAGGAGTTCTCTCCCTTAGTGCAGATGGGGAAGATAAATGACGTTTATTATTCATTGCCTACAGCCGTCAGAACGTACGCCATGTTTTACAATGAGAAATTATTAGAAGAAAATGGTTATACGGAAGCAGATCTTCCGAAAACCTGGGAAGAGTATGCGGATATGGCAGAGAAGATGACTGTCTGGGAGGGCAATAATTTAAAGATTGCCGGATCGACGATGGATAAAGATGGACGTCTGAGCCACTGGTTCCGTATTCTGAATAAGGGGCTGGGCGGCGATCTCTATGGTCAGGATAATAAGACTGCCGAGTATAATTCGGATACCGCTAAAAAGTCTCTGGATTATTTGATTGATATGTATAAAAACCGTAAGGTATCAGTCAGTGGATTTACAACGAGCGATCAGGTGTCGTTTGCTACCGGTGTCGCCGCACTCCACATTGATGGATCGTTCCGTATTGCTACCATTAAAGAGAAAGTGGGAGACAGCTTTGAATGGGGAGTGGCAGAACTTCCAACATGGGAAAACGGGGAAAAGGCTACGTATGGTGATTACTGGTGTAATTCCATCACCTCTTTTACCAAGGGCCCGGAGCTTGATGCCAGTGTAAAATTCCTGCAATTTCTTACCAGTGAAGATGTTATGAAGCGCTGGTCGTTAGCTACCGGCGAAATAGGTGCCCGGATGGTATTTGCAGAGGATCAGGATCTGCTGTCTGATCCGTATATGGCGCCGTTTATTGAGGCGCTTCCCTACGCATTTACCTCTTTTAGTACAAAAAGATACAGCGTAGATGACGCCTGCAAGGAAATTTTTGAAACCAGTCTGTTAGGCGACGGTGATCCGGGACAGACACTCGATACAGTCAATGCAAAGGTACAGGAAAGCCTGGACGAATTCTGGTCAGAATTTGAATAAAGCGGGATATAAAACTTTGGGGGCGGGCGGATTAGATTCTGTCCGCCTCCTGCAGTACCAGGAGGAAATATGAAAAAGAAATGGTGGCAGGAATCCGTCGTTTATCAGATTTATCCCCGGAGCTTTCAGGATACTAACGGTGATGGAATCGGTGATCTGCAGGGAATTATAAGAAGACTGGATTATCTGAAATATTTGGGGATTGATGTTATCTGGCTGTCTCCGGTGTATGCGTCGCCTCAGGCTGATAACGGATATGATATCAGCGATTACTATGATATAGCACCGGAATTCGGTTCGATGAAGGATATGGACCAATTGATTGAAGAAGCCGGTAACCGGGGGATAAAGCTTGTTATGGATTTAGTAGTCAATCATACATCCGATGAGCATCCATGGTTTCTGGAAGCAAAGAAGGGAAAGACCAGTAAGTTCCATGACTATTACGTGTGGCGGGATGGGTCTCCGGATGAATTGCCGAATCAGCTGAAATCCTCTTTCGGCGGTTCTGCATGGGAATGGTGTGAAGAAGCCGGACGGTATTATCTGCATCTTTATTCCAAAAGGCAGCCTGACTTAAACTGGGAAAACGGGGAGATGCGCCAGGAGATTTATAAGATGATGAACTGGTGGCTCGACAAGGGGATCGGCGGATTCCGGATGGACGTCATCGATAAAATTGGAAAAGTACCGGATCAGCTGATTGTTGCCAATGGGCCGAAACTGCATGACTATATTAAGGAAATGAATAGCGAGGTGCTCTGCCGGCGGGACGTGCTTACTGTGGGGGAATCCTGGGCGGCGACCACCGAGAATGCAAAGCAGTACAGTAATCCGGATGGTTCTGAACTCAGTATGGTATTTCAGTTTGAGTACATAAAGTTAGATAAGGCGGAAGGAAAAGCAAAATGGGAATTGGGAAAGCTGGATTTTATAAATCTGAAGGAAATACTGTCAAAATGGCAGTGTGAACTGGAGGGCAGAGGCTGGAACAGCCTGTTCTGGAATAACCATGATGTGCCCCGCATCGTGTCGAGATGGGGCAATGACGGCAGATACCGGAAAGAGTGTGCCAGGATGTTTGCCACCTTTCTGCATGGGATGCAGGGGACTCCCTATATCTATCAGGGAGAAGAAATCGGAATGACCAATGTAAGGTTTGCAAAGATCGAAGATTACAGGGATATTGAAACGCTGAATTTATATCAGGAGTACAGAGAAGCGGGCTGGGATCATGATAAAATCATGCAGTCGGTCTATGCGAAAGGAAGGGATAATGCGAGAACTCCAATGCAGTGGGATAATACAGAGAATGCAGGTTTCACAGAGGGGAAACCATGGCTTTTATTAAATCCCAATTATCTGACGGTGAATGTACAGGAATGTGCAGAAGATGATCACTCAATTCTTCAGCATTACCGAAGATTAATTCGTCTCAGGCGCGATTCCGAATGGAAGGATGTCATGGTATATGGCAGTTATAAGCCATTTTTTGAGAAAGATCCGGATGTGTTTGCTTACAAACGGGAGAAGGACGGAAAGGGACTGTTTATAGTCGGCAATTTCCATGAGACTGAGCGGGCGATCGAATTACCGGTTTCCGTGTCAGAACTGCTCCTCTCTAATTATGAGGACTCCTGCATCGTGGAAAGTAATGTTATTCTTCGTCCGTATGAAGCACTTCTGTTTGGTATGCGGCAAGTATGAAAAGACACATTGGTTCGAAATAGAGAAGACCGGAAATATGATAAGGATACGGAATAAAAAATGACAGGCCGAAGGAGGGGGCAGACTATGAACCATTTGAACTATGATGGAGGTACAGGCGAACTGAAAAACTGGCTGATACAGGAGAGTACCTTTGATTCCAGGTTTTTAGGAAAGTGTGAGGCGATTTTTGCACAGGGCAATGGTTATATGGGAGTTAGAAATGCACTGGAGGAAGCTTATACGGGAGAGGTGAGAAACACATTTGTTGCGGGAACCTTTAATAAAGCGTCCGACGAGGAAGTGACAGAACTCCCCAATGTGCCTGATATGACAGGGATGACGATTCTCATTGACGGCCATAGGTTCAATCTTCTGCAGGGAGAGTTAAAAGAGTATACGAGAACCATGAATCTGAAAAATGGGGAGACCGTCCGCGAAATCAAATGGAAAAGTCCTGCCGGGATTTGTATGACTGCTGTATTTAAGCGGATCGTATCTCTGGCAGACGAGCATATGCTTGCGGCAGCCCTGGATCTGACCGTGGACAGAGATGCACAGATTATCATAGAAACTGGAATTGACGGCAGTGTGACCAATAGCGGTGCACAGCATTTTAAGGATTTGCGGCGAAGAGTTTATGATGGCAGAGATATGCAGTACTTATCAAGAACCACAGAGTCTGATGTCTGGATCGCCCAGCATGCCGCCTGCAATCTGAATTTGAAGGCCGATATTCTGCCGGTCATGGGAAGACGCACGTTAAAGAACCGCTATACCTTTATGGCAAAAGCAGGGCAGAATATTCACTTTGAAAAAATTTCTGCAATTCATTCATCGCGAGATTTAGAATATGCAGATATTCAAACGGAAGGAATAGAAGAAAGGCTGATGACAGACGGTCTGAAAGCTTTGCAGAGAGGCTGTTCTGCCGGATATTACGGTCTAAGAGAAGCCAGTGCCTTACAATGGGAAAAATACTGGCAGGAGAGCGGAATTACCATAGATGGAGATGCAGATTTTGAACAGCTGGCCGTGCGTTTTTCCCTGTACCATTTAAATATTATGGCAAAACAGGATGACTGCCGGGTGGGAATTGGTGCAAAAGCGCTGACAGGCGAAGGGTATAAAGGCCATTCTTTCTGGGATACGGAATTATTCATCCTTCCGTACTTTACATTCACCAGACCGGATACAGCGAAAACTCTGCTGGAATACCGATATAAAAATTTATTGGGAGCCCGCAGAAAAGCAAAAGAAAATGGATATGAGGGAGCCATGTATCCATGGGAATGTGCCTGGGTGGATGACGGGGAGGCGACACCTCTCTATAAAGGTGCGGATGTTGTGACCGGGAAAGTAAAAAAGGTATTGACCGGCCTGATTGAGCATCATATTTCCGCAGATATTGCCTATGCGGTATGGCAGTATTATCTGGTGACAGGAGACCGTGGTTTTATGGAAAACTGCGGCTATGAGATGATTATGGATACTGCATTATTCTGGGCCTGCCGGGTACAGTACAGGGAAGAAAAGGGCAGGTATGAGATTTTAGATGTCATTGGGCCGGATGAATATAAGGAGCATGTGGATAATAATGCCTATACAAATTATATGGCAAACTATAATATGCACCTGGCTCTGTTTATTATGGAAAATATATTGGGAGAAAACACAGAACTGTTTAAAAAACTGGATCAAAAGTTAAACCTCTCCCATATCAAAGAAAAAATAGATTCCTGTATTGACAGGCTGTATTTGCCGGGACCTGATGAGGCCGGAATTATTCCCCAAACGGATCAGTATCTGCAATTGACGAAAATGGATCTTACAAAATATAAGAATTCTGAGGAAGCAAAAATCATTTACAGAGATTTTAATGCAGAACAGATTAATGGATTTATGATCTCGAAACAGGCGGATACAGTGATGCTGATGTTCCTTTTTCCTGATTTGTTTGACGAAGATATACGAAGGAAAAACTTCACCTTTTACGAAGATAAAACGCTTCATGATTCATCCTTAAGTAAGTGTATTCATTCCATTATGGCCAACGATTTGAATATTAAGGATATGGCTTATGATTTTTATAAAAAATCGCTCATGATTGATTTGGGCCCGCAGATGAAATCCTCGGACGAAGGGATTCACAGTGCTGCGATCGGTGGAATCTGGGAGAGTACGGTAATGGGATTTGGAGGGGTGCGGATGAAGGGAGAGGATATGCATATTGCTCCCAGACTCCCCCAAAAGTGGAATAAGCTTGTTTTTCCGTTGTGCGTAAAGGGATGTCAGCTGAAAATAACGGCGTCTCATGATGATTTGTCTGTTGAAAATATGGGACAGCGGGAATCCGTTTTAGTGTTAAACGGAAAACGGGTTCTGATTGAACCGGGTACTGTGGTAAGAATAGAGATAAAGGAGTGAGAGCATGAAATATCAGGGTATTATATTTGATTTAGATGGAGTGATCTGTCACACTGACAAATATCATTATCAGGCGTGGAAGAAGCTGGCGGACCAATTAGGTGTCTATTTTGATGAAACCATCAATAACAGGCTCAGAGGTGTGAGCCGTATGGAGAGTCTCGATATTATTCTGGAAAAGTATGGCAGGGACTTGACAGATGAGGAGAAACTGCACTGTGCGGATGAGAAGAATCGATATTACAGGGAATTGCTGAAAGAAATGAACACCGGTGATTTAAGTGATGAGGTAAGGGATACTTTAAACCAGTTAAGAGAGCGGGGATATAAGCTGGCGATCGGATCTTCCAGTAAAAATGCAGGCTTTATTCTGGAAAGGATCGGACTGAAGGGCTTTTTTGACGCGGTATCAGATGGAAACAATATTACCAATTCCAAGCCGGATCCTGAGGTGTTTTTAAAAGCAGCCCGGTTTTTAGGGTTGGAACCGGAAGCTTGTCTGGTAGTAGAAGATGCCAGGGCCGGGCTTATGGCTGCAGTGAATGGAAACATGGACTGTGCGGCAATTGGAGATGCAGTAAATTCTGAACTTGCAAATTATAAATTGAAGACATTCGGAGATTTGCTGAATATCGGTTAAAAAAAATCTGGAGGATTGACATATGGATTACGCGGAGGAATCGTTAAAATTACATCAACAGTGGAAGGGAAAATTAAGTGTGGTTCCCAAGATGCAGGTGAAAACAAAATTGGACTTATCAATGGCCTATACGCCGGGAGTTGCCAGGCCATGTCTTGAAATACAAAGCGACATTGAGAAGAGCTATGAATTGACCGGACGCTGGAACACGGTAGCGGTTGTTACGGATGGAACGGCAGTGCTGGGACTTGGAGATATAGGGCCGGAAGCCGCTATGCCGGTTATGGAGGGAAAATGCGTATTGTTTAAAGCTTTTGGTGATGTGGACGCAGTTCCGCTCTGTATCCGTTCTAAAGATGTGGACGAGATTGTACATACTGTTTCACTGCTTGCAGGAAGTTTTGGCGGAATTAATCTGGAAGATATTGCTGCGCCGCGCTGCTTTGAAATTGAACGGAAGTTAAAGGAATGCTGTGATATTCCGGTCTTTCATGACGATCAGCATGGTACTGCCATTGTAGTGGCAGCTGCATTAATTAACGCACTAAAAATTGTCGAAAAAGAAATGAAGGATATCAGAATCGTAATAAACGGAGCCGGGTCAGCAGGTATCGCAATTGCCAGGCTGCTGCTTGCCATGGGGGCAGAGAACCTGATTCTGTGTGACAGACTGGGGGCTGTTTATGAGGGTGCTGATGGTTTGAATGAAGAACAGACAGAGATTTCAAGGGTTACGAATTTAGAAAAAAAGCAGGGGAGTCTTTCCGATGTGCTTGCAGGAGCCGACGTATTGATCGGTGTGTCCGCTCCTGGCGTTGTCAGTCAGGAAATGATCCGTTCCATGGCTCCGAAAGCGATTGCTTTTCCAATGGCAAACCCTACACCGGAAATTATGCCGGATTTGGCATTGGAGGCCGGTGCGGCCGTAGTGGGAACAGGAAGAAGTGATTTTCCAAACCAGATTAATAATGTGCTTGCATTTCCGGGAATCTTTCGGGGGGTATTGGATGTGAGGGCCAGAACTGTCAATGATGCGATGAAGATGGCAGCCGCATATGCGTTGGCAGAACTGGTCTCAGATAAGGAACTGAAACCAGAATATATATTGCCGGAACCGTTTGATCCACGGATAAAAGATGCTGTGGCCCAGGCGGTGGCGAAGGCTGCTGTGGTAAGCGGAGCAGCAAAAACCTCAGAAGCGTTCTGAGGTTTTTGCTTTTTATGCGCCTGGCAGGCGCACACTCTAAAGGGTAAAAGTCCTAAATCCGCCCGGTAGTGGGACGGATACAGCCAAGACCAAGGGGGTCCATCACGAGGTGGAATCTGAAGAAAGGATAGGGCGCAAGCAGTAACATTTTTTGTCTGCGTTGTACAAAAAAATGTACAATATATTGACAATAACTTATTTGCATCATATAATTAATTAAGAAAGGAGTGTGATTTTATGATAGCAACTAACTTTTCAAATGTAAGAAATAATTTCAAAGAAGTATGTGACCGTGTTGTTCAGGATTCTGAAATCGCAATCATCACAAGAAAAAATGATGAAAACGTGGTTCTTATGTCACAGGCACAATACGACAATATGATGGAAAATATCTATATCAGAGACAGTAAAGCTAATTATGAATGGTTAAAAGAATCTATCAGGCAAGCGGAAAATGGAAAGACTATTAAGTTCGATGTGGAGGATTAGGAAATGATGGTATCTTTCACTGAGAATGCATGGAATGACTATCTCTATTGGCAAAAAGCAGATAAAAAACTTGTAAAGAGAATAAACGATTTAGTTAAAGATATTAAAAGGAATCCATTTGAGGGTATAGGAAAACCGGAAAGTTTGAAGTATGATTTGGCGGGAAAGTGGAGCAGAAGAATAAATGATGAGCACAGGCTTGTATATATGGTTGAAGGCGAAAGTATTATTATATATACATGTCGGTATCATTACTAAACATAAAAGCTGTTTTCTATCATTGTCAATTGACAGAAAAACTGGTAAACTGGTTTGAGAAATGATAGTTTCTGGAAGATTGAATGGAAAGTACAGAGAGGACAGTTGTTATTTTGGCAGCAGAATTTGGAGCAATGTAACTGGCATTTAAAAATGCAGGATTTCAACAAAAAAAGTGAGGATTCCCCCACTGACATGAGGTCAAGACTATCCGGAACCGGATAAAAGGCAGCAAAGCTGCTGTGTCATTTTGAACCCATATATCGTTCAAAATGTGGATAGAAATGATGATATGTTTATTAATTTGGAAAAGTAGGATAACAAAACCTCAGGCCGGTCCTGAGGTTTTGCGTTTTTCTAATATCGCGGCAAAAAAAGGCGCATTTGCGGCCTCATTACCCCGTTCCGGACGCATACTGCTATAATAAAACCATCAAATAAGAAAGCAACAGGATCAGAATCCAGAAAGGAACTGCGGTATATGTACGAACTCAAAGATAAGAAAAAAGAAGGAACCCGAAAGCCCATATGGAAGAAAGCGGCGGCGTGTGTCATGGCGCTGATCCTGTTTTTCATCTGTTCTGCCATGCTTTATGTGACGAAGCTGGCTTCCACCATACAGAAGATCCCGGATGCGGATATCAAGGAAATCAAAAATGATAATCTGAAAGAAGAGACGGAAGAAAAGATGGGCGGCTATTGGACCGTGGCCATTTTCGGCGTGGACAGCCGTGACGGAAACTTAGGCAGGGGAACCAACGCTGATACACAGATGGTCCTGACTGTAAAACGGGACAGCGGAGAAATCCGGCTGGCGTCGGTTTACCGGGATACGCTGCTGATGAGCAACGTGGCCGAAGGCAAATGCAGAAAGATTAACTCCAGCTATGCAGAGGGCGGACCGGAGCAGGCAGTCACGGCACTGAATGAGAATCTGGATTTAGATATCATGGACTACGTATCATTCTCCTGGTCGGCGGCGGCGGATGCAGTCAACCTTCTGGGCGGGATCGACATGGATATTACAAAGGCGGAATATGCCTACATCAACTCGTTTATTACAGAGACCGTGGAACGTACCGGAATCCCTTCGGTCCATTTAACCGGCCCCGGACTGACCCATTTAGACGGAGTCCAGGCGGTGGCCTACTGCAGGCTGCGCCTGATGGACACGGATATGCAGAGGACGGAGAGGCAGAGAAAGGTGATGGAGGCGGTTCTGGAAAAACTGAAAACCGCGGATTTGGCCACGATCAACCGTCTGCTTGAGACGGTGCTGCCGCAGGTTTCCACAAGCATAACCATGGCGGACGGCCTCTCTCTGGGTAAGAACGCCGGGAAGTACCATATGGTAGAAACGGAGGGATTCCCACAGGAGTATGGAACGGCCACCATTGGAAAACTGGGCCACTGTGTGATTCCCAATACACTGGAGACCAATGTGGCCGGGCTTCATAAATTCCTGTATGAGGATGAGGATTACCAGATATCGGACCGGGTGAGAGAAATCGGCAGGGAAATTGTGAAACAGGCAGTGGGAGAGTGAGGTGATGATACAGTTGGTACGGATAGCGGTTTGTGATGACGAGCCCGCATTTGCGGAGCGGGTAAAAATACTGATTGAAGCGGAATGCTGCGGACTGGGCGTTTCGGCGGAGGTTTCCCTCTATACAGACAGTGGTATGCTGGCATATGATATCGGAGAAAAGCGGTATTTTGACATGCTTTTTCTCGATATTGAGATGCCGGGGCTTTCCGGCATGGAGCTGGCGGATCTCATCAAAGATTCACTGCCGCAGGCACTCGTTTCCTTTATAACCTCCCATACAAAGTATGCGGTGAAGTCTTTTGAACTCTCTATTTTCCGGTATATTCCCAAGGCGGAGGTGGAAAGCTGCCTCCCCATGGCGGTTTCGGATGGGATTCGGCTGCTCTCCTGGAAAGTGAAGGAGTGCTACGTGGTGGAGACGCCGCGCCAGATCATAAAGGTGGCGGTGAGCGATATCCTTTATATTTATAAAAAACAGAAGTACTCTGTTATGGTTCTGGAGGACGAGGAGATCCCGGTGCGGAAAGCTCTTGGGCAGCTGAAAGAGGAGCTGGACAGGGAGGAATTCCTGATGATCGAGAGGGGCTATGTGATCAACTTGTATCATGTATGGAAAATGGAGGGCACATCGGTGGTTCTTGACAATAAAACCGTGCTCCCGGTGAGCCAGAATCATGCGAAAGAAGTGAGAGAGACCATCACCGGTTTCTTCCGGAGGCATTTATGAATACCATATTCAAGCTTTGCGAACTGGCTGCCTATTTTTTCGAGGCCCTGATCTGTTACTTTTTTATCCAGCTGTTTTTTCCTGAAAAGGCTAAAGGGAAGATCCGCTTTTTTCTGCTGTCCGGCGTGCTGCTGGTGACTGTTTTCATTGCGGATTCCCTGCATGTCTTCCCGTTTCTCGTTACCCTGTGGTTTGTATTCTATATCTGCATGACGACGGTGCTTATCTTCCATGTAGATGTGTTTTACGCCGTTTCCCTGGTGAGCTTCTATATTCTGTGCGTCTATATTATTGATTTTTTCTGTATCTCCGTGATGGGCGTATTTTTAAAGAACCAGCAGTTTGCCCGGATGGTGATCGCCCAGCTGTCGCAGTGGCGGCTGGTGTATCAGGCGGCGGATAAACTGCTGCTGACTGCAGCGTATTTTCTGGCGAGGAAGGCATTTCGCAGGAAACTGGCCTACAATCCGGGAATGCTGTTTTTGACATCCGGACTGGGATTATGCGGCGTCGGGTTCCTGTCGTGGCTTACCATTCAGGAGACGAGCCTCCATGCGCTGTTTGGGTGGAGTATGTGTATTATTCTGCTGTTTCTCATCTATTTTCTCCTGCTGTTTTACTCGAAATATGTAGAGGAACAGAAGCAGCGTCTTGCGCTGGAGATGAAAGAGCAGATGATCGACAGGGAGTACGATTTGATGGTGCGGCAGCAGAGGGAGCAGGAGGAACTGTCCCACGATATGAAAAATCATCTGCTTGTGCTTTCTTCCATGATTGGTGAGGGAAAGCTTGAAGAAGCGGAGATGTATCTGGAGCAGATGGGAGAGCCGCTGCGCCAGTTGGAGATGATGGTGTGGACTGGCGATCCCGTTATGGATGTGCTGCTGAATAATGCCAGAAGCAGCGCGGTAAAAAAGAAAATCCGTTTTACCATTCAGGCGGACGCCCTGACGCTGGGAGATATGGAAGACCGGGAGAAGTGCAGCTTATTTTCCAACCTGCTGGATAACGCTGTGGAGGCGGCTGATCAAGTGGAGGCGGGGGAACGCTGGATTGCCGTTAAGATACGGAGAACGGGAGAAATGGTATTCATTGAGCTGTCCAATTCCATGGCCGGTTCGCCTTCCGTAAAGGATAACCGTCTGGTTACAACGAAACGGCAGGGAACCGGCCACGGGCTGGGATTAAAGAGCGCAGAGCGGGTGGTGGAAAAATACGGTGGAAGCCTGGTCTGCGAGTATGGGGATGACGTTTTTACTGTATTAGTAAGCTTTTTAGGTGGTTTTCCAGAACTTCCATGATCCGGCTGTCTTCCCAGGAGGCACCGTGGCCGCCGAGTTTAATGGAGGGCTTGTGTTTTCCGTGAAAATCACTGCCGCAGGTGATGAGCAGACGATTTTTCACTGCGACATTCACATAGTGAGCAGAGGTTTCCTCATTGTGATACGAGGAGAATGCTTCTATTCCGTCAACCTCCCGGAAAAGGATGCTGTTCAGCAGTTCTGTCTCACTGAGGTCCAGGTTCTGACCGGGATGGGCCAGTACGGCGATGCCTCCGGCGTCATGGATCAGCGATACCGCATCAGCCAGGGATATATAGCGGACAGGCACGTAAGCGGGCTTTCCTTCTGAGAAAAAATCCCAGTAAAACCGCACATTCGGCATATCGCTTTTTGCTCCGCCGGCCAGATAGGGGCGGAGCAGTTCATATTGTCCAGCCTCTTCTTTTGAGAGGAGAATTTCCGCAATCAATTCGCCGGGAACAACGCCGTCTGCAGCGGCGGCCATGACTTCCCCCTCGTCTACCGGTATGCCGGTTGCGCTCTGGAATAAGCGGATTTTTTCTCTGGCCGCGGTTTTTTCCTGATCCAGAATTTCCTGCTCGATCTGTGCAAATTCTTTGCGTGTATGATCGAAGCCGTATCCGAGAAGATGGAAATTCCGGCCTTTATGAGTGCAGTCTAACTCCACTCCGGAGAGGACGTGAAGACCGCAGGAGGAAGCTGTGGACTGGGCTGCCGTGACGCTGCGAACCGAGTTGTGGTCTGTAACTGCGATCAGCTCCATGCCCTGGGCCGTGCACATTGCCACAAGTTCCTGCGGTGTATATTCCCCGTCGTCACTGGCGGCTGAGTGGATATGTAAATCAATCTTTGACATGGTTAGTCTCCTTTCGGGAATAGAAGTAAATGAACTGTAAAAGCAGGATTCCCGTGGTGGATATCAGGTAAAGAATCCGGATGCCGGTAAATCCTGCGGTACCTGCTGCCGCGGTGCGGGCATCGATCATGCCTTTGACGGCGCCTCCTGTCAGAGGGCCGAGAATGGAACCGAGGCCGATGGCGGCCGTATAAAAATTGTCGTAGACAATGCGGTTATCCTCGGGCATCAGCTCATATCTCCGGTTAAATACGGATATCACAAAACCGGCATTTGCGGCCGAGGATATGAGAAATGCAGCCGGAATGAAAATGAACCAGTTCTGAGCGGAGGCAAAGGACAGAAACAGGGTTTCACCGGCAAAGAACCAGATAGACATTTTTAAGGTGAATTCATGGCCGTAACGGTCACTCAACCTTCCCCAGAAACTGAGCAGAATGATCTGAGGCAGAGAGATCATCATGTATAAGCCGGTCACAATCTGATAGGGCAGCGCCAGATATTTCATCATGAAGACCATGGTATAGCTGTCGGAAATGGTAAGCAGCAGATAAAAGATAAATATGTAAGCGACAAAGCCTGTAAAACAGCGGTTTTTGAGAGGCAGCCGGGCAATGTCCAAAAATCGGCAGCTTCTGCCTGAGGACTGGTACGGTTCCCCGTCTGGTGTTGCAGCCAGCAGAATCACTTCCAGGAGTCCCATCAGGGCTGCGGCGGCAAACAGGAGGGCGAAGCCGGCGTATTTTCCTTCCATGAGATCCATGAACCGGCCCCCGGCCAGAGAAAGCACCACGGTGACGGTCAGCGTCAGTGTCTGTCTTAAGGAAATGTACCGTCCGCTCTTTTTCTCTTCGATAAATCCAAGCATCCACTGGTTAAGCACCACCGTGGTCTGTGCCTGAAGTGCGAAGGCAGCGACGACGGTGGGGACAAACACATAAAGCCGGATTCCGGCCGGAAAGAGCACCGGTATGGTCACGATAAAAAGCGTTGCCAGGCGGGAGAGGATTGTAAGTGCTATGGTCAGTTTTTTCCGGCTGGTAAACCGCTCCAGAAATGCCGGAAACGCGAGAATCAGCACGCCGCAGATATTGACGATTACACTTAAATAACTGACCAGAATATCACCGGCTCCCATAAGAATCGCGAGGCCGCTTAAGAAAACGCCGCTGGTCAGATACGTAAACGCCGTGCCGAATCCGGCCTGAATGAAAAAGCAGGTCCGGCCACTTCTGCCAGGCAGACCCGGTCCTGCGGGCCCGGAGCTCATGGCTGCTCCTTTATAAACTGAACGTCGTCAAAGATCTTACCGGCTGTCAAAGACGCCATGCCGTCGTGGTAGTCATGCCACATATCGGCCGAGTACAGGATCTCCGCGGTCATATGTTTTGGAAGAAGCGCAGAAAATCCGTCGCTTATGGGGCCGATGCAGTCTGTTCGCAGGTCCGGACCGCCCAGAACGACATACTGTGGGTTTAAGATGCCGCAGATCCAGCTGATGATCCGGATCATCAGATCGGTGTAATCCTTATCGTCCAGTGCACTCATCAGCCATTCATCCAGAATTCGTCCATCCTCCATGGGAATCAGCCCCAGCTCTCCAGCAAAGTTGCGAAAGCCGCGGACGATCCGTCCTCCTACGATAAAACCGGCGCTGACACACGTTTTTTCCAGATGGAGATACGCCATATTCGTATGCTCCGGGGACTCGCAGGGGAATTCCTTTGCATAACAGCGCCCGAAGCCGATGGCTGTGGCATTTAAGTCGTTCTCCATGACAACAGGTATGTGATACCGTTCGGCGAGGCGGTCACCTAAGTCATAACGGCATAATTCGTCGCTGCCTCCGGTTCCCTGCCAGAAAGCGCCGCCTTCCACGATGCCCGGAACGCCGATCCCTATGGACTTTATATCCTTGCGCGCCATAAGTTCGTCGAGAAATGCACAGATGGCCGGTTCGTAATCGCTGCCTGTAAACTCCAGTCTGACAGTCTCTAAAATCTCCCCGCAGATTCCAACAAGCAGTCCGTGCATGTCACTGCCCGAGATGCAGATCGCCGCGCCATAGTACTTATCCGGCTTGAAGCGGTAGCGTTCTGCTTTACGGCCTCCGCTGGATTCATCGTGTCCAATGCTTTCGATCTCGCCGTTTTCCATCATCTCTGCAAGGAGAGAGCGGACTGTCGTAGAACTGATCTGTGTCTCACCGGCGATTTCCGCCCTGGTTGCGGTGCCCCTGCGTTTGATTACTCTGCGGATCTGTGAGAGATTCGCCTGCTTTAAAAGCCGTGGTCTGGCGGTTAATGTGTCCATAAAAACGCCTCCTTGTCACTTTTGTTGGAAACTTTTATAAGTTTATAACAAAAGTATATACGAGAATGACAGAAATGTCAATAGAGGAGAAGACAGAATGACAAATCCCTTCCGAATTACCGTTACCATTCACGGCTCCGCTGAAAGTTTCCGCCGGCGTTCCGGTGCGTGGGAGGGGCAGCAGAAGGAAGCGTTTCTTGTTTCCTCGGTGGCAGGAACTAAAGCAGAAAGACGGGAAAAAGGGGCGGATCGTGCAAACTACGGTGAACTCCTGAAGGACTTCACCTCCGTGTCCACTTGAAATCTGGCTTGGAGGCCAGATTTCACCACCTCTTTTTCCCGTCTTTCTGCTTAAGCTCCTGCGAACCTTGGAAAAGGAAACGCTACCTTCTGCTGCCCCTTCCACGCACCGGAACGCCGGCGGAAACTTTCAGCGGGCCGTGAATGGTAACGAATTACCACATAAATGGCGGAAAGGATTTGTTTCATTCTATGATGTGGAACTGCCGGTATCTTTTTGAAAATCTGCAATACTTTTCGATCGGGCGGCTAACTTCAGCCAGGCTGTCAGGACATTTACGTCTTTTTGTAAAATGATTCTCTCACGAAGTGCGTCAGGAACAGGGCCTAATTCAGAAAGCAGTTCTATAATGCTTCTTTCGATGCCCCTTTCAATGCCTCGTTCAATCCCCAATTGCTCTCTCTGTTCCAGTTTGTCAGCAAAAAGTTCTTCCAGTGCGTTACACAAATCGCATCCCTCCTTATATTTTTTCCAATTTGCTCTTATGACTAAATCCATGGCGGCCTCATAGACCGGGTCCTGTTCCTTCCCTTTATAAGCTTTTGCCAGAGGTTCGATATCCTTTTGTATCTCTAAATCAGAGCGCAGACGGCTGAGCCATATGGTTTCCTCAGGTGAAAGCTGATGGATAATTAACAGCTGAACTTTGAACAGCAGTTTGGATATGTAATAGATTCCGGGGAATTCTTCTGTAATTACACTGCCATATGTCTCCCTTAAAAACTTAATCAGCTTACCCGGATACTGATTGACAACCAGCGTTATGGTGATCTCGGAAGGCAGGATTTTCACTTCCCGTTCCGCAGCTGCCTGATAAAGACAGGCGTAACCATTTACTTTGAAAAAATCATTGATCCCGAACGAAACTTCAGGATTCTTATATTCTACGATATTATACCGGCTGAAAATGCGTCCGAAATTTTTTTCGATTTTTCTACCGGATTCCTTGATGATTAAAGTATCAATCTGAAGAGGTTTTTTTGTCAGATTAAACTCCTCATGAAACTGCAGATACTCTTTCTCAGTCTCCAATTCAATCTGCAGCACGGCCTGAAATGCCGGATGCCATTGTAATGGTTTGTGCTCCATACAGTTCTCCTTTTATTATATAAAATGTTTGAGTGAACAGCAATAGGCATTCATAGGCATTTCCTCCCTTCTGCATTGTTTTTTGAGTTTTTGGCTCAAGATTACAACCTGGCCGCTGCCAGGGGTGAACGGCATATACTTGACCGGTTATCTGGAAGTTTGACCGAAACGGTCTGTTGTCGTACTTCATGTACGAGAGATTGTCCGAAGGACTATGAGAAATCAGTACTGTCAGGAGATTGACAGAATATGAATACAGATGTAGTAATTATAACATAAATTTTTGGTAATGTCTTGTAGTAAATTTATATTAGGAGATCATAAAAAATGGGAGGGAAACTCCAAATGGTTTCTGTTCCCCTCCCATTACTGGAAACACTGGGATATTACGTTCTAAATTTCAATTACCTTCCCATTAGAAAGCCTGGACTCTTCCGCGGCAAATGCTACAAGATGGCTGTTAATCGACTGCTCCAGCGAGGTAATCCCCTCCGGTTCCTTTCCTGTCTGAAGCATGTCAAGGAATTCTTCCACCATGCGGTTGTCGCCTCCTGCGTGGCCGCTGAAGTCCTCGGCCAACTGGGAGATATCGATGATCTGGCGAGGCTTTCCGAAGAGTCCAACCTCGATGGTATTCTTGTACATGTCACCTGTGAGATCGCCTTTTGTCCCCATGATCTTGCAGTAACGGGAAGCGCCGTCGCTGGTGAAGCCGCTCATGGTGAAGTTTATGGTGCTTCCGTCGGTGTTTTCGATGTTGGTCACCTGGTGGTCCACCACGTTGTTGTCACAGTGGTAGACACAGCGGCCGTACGGGCCTGTCTTTATGGCATCATAGATCGTCTCCGGAGTCGGATGGAGAGCCAATACATCCACCGGCCATTCGGTGTGGCCGCAGGCAATGCCGGTCTTTTCGTTTGTAACGTAGATCTTTTCTGCGTCGAAGGGGCAGGAGTCCTTTGCGGCGCAGCCGTCGAGACAGCGGAGCGCGGAGCCTTCGGGGGCGCAGGATTCTTTAAAGAGCCAGGTGTTTCCCATGGAAGAAACACGGAGCGGCGTCTTGTCAGCCAGCCATAGATAGAGGTCGAAATCGTGGCATGTCTTCTGAAGGCACATGGGGCTGGTCGTCTCACTGTTTCTCCAGTTACCGCGGACAAAGCTGTGGGCCTGATGCCAGTAGCCAACATTTTCAATGGCCTGGATCGTGACCACATCTCCGATGATGCCGGAGGCAATTAACTCCTTCATCCTGGAAAAGAACGGCGTATAGCGGAGTACGTGACAGACAACGATTTTCCGGTCATATTTTTTGGAAGCCTCCAGCAGCCGGCGGCATTCAGAGGGATCGGGGGAGATGGTTTTTTCCATTAATATGTGGTATCCTCTTTCCAGGGCGGTAAGCGCCTGGGAGACGTGGTCGCGGTCCTGAGTGCAGATAAAGACGGCGTCAGCCATCTTAGGCTGGGCCAGCAGCTCCTCTGCGCTGGTAAAACAGCGCTCCTCCGGAATGTGGTACGTCTTCGCGGTCTCCCGGAGGGCTCCGGGATCGATATCTGCGGCTGCGGTAATCTCCATTTTGTCCGGATGGAGCGACGCAAACGGCGCATAGGTGATTCTTCCCCGGCTTCCAAGGCCGGCGATGGCTACGGTTGTTTTCATGTGATGTCCTCCTGTTTTCTTATGAATTGATTGTATGAATCCTCATGGTTACGGTGGTGCGGTGATTTTCCGGTTCCGATTCAATCGTAAGCTCCGACGACTTTTCAAAATAGAGCTTGATCCGCTTGTAGAGATTGGCCAGCCCGTAGCTTTTGGAGACGGAGCCTACCGGATTCGTATTTTTAAATGATTCCTGGATTCGTTCCATGGTTGCTCTGTCGATACCCGGTCCGTTGTCTGTGACGGATATGACACAGCCGTCGCCGCTTTCCGCAATGCGTACGACGATGTGAACCGGCGACGAGGTGGTTTCTACCGCGTATTTCATGGAATTTTCCACCAGCGGGTGAATTAGCAGCTTGGGAATCTGCATGGAGCGGACTTCCGGTTCCACCTGGTATTCCCAGGTCAGACGGTCTCCGAAGCGGAACTTTTCCACCTGCAGGTACTGTTCTACAAAGGTCAGCTCCTGTTCAATGGTGATACGGTCGCTCTCCTTTAAAATGTACTGGAACAGCTTGGCCATGGCCATGAGAATACCGGCATTGTCCATATCGTTTTTCTGGATCAGACTCCAGTAGACCGATTCCAGGGCATTGATGATGAAATGAGGGTTGACCTGGGACTGAAGCGCGGTGATTTCCGCCTTGGTCCGCAAAAGTTCTTTTTCAAATACCTGCTCGATTAAACGATTATTCTTTTCCACCAGAGCATTGTAGTGGATATTCAGTTCATTGATGTCGGAGTTGGAGTAATGTCTGTCATTGGCCTGCAGCTTTCCGTCTGCGATTACCATGGATTTTCTCATGTCGGACAGCGGCTTTGAAATCATACGTGCAATAAAGAGGCTGCAGATTAAAAATACTCCGGTGCCAATAAGAAAACCGCAGATCACAATGCCGCTCATCCAGGAGATATCATTGGAGGTCAGTTCCTTCGGAATATAGATGGAAAAGGTCCAGCCGGAATACGGCGATGTGGAGTCGGCCAGCTGATAATTCCGGTCGAAGGAATCCGGATTCATGTCCTTTAAGGTCTTCCCGTAGGAGACGCGGGTGCCGGCGCAGTCGGTCAATTCCAGTGTGCAGTCGCCCAGGGCGTTTAGGTCCTGGGCAATAGAATCCATGAGATCCGGTTTTAAATAAACCACAACGTATCCGCCGTGCTCAAACGCGTAGTCCGCCAGAAGGATTCGTTTGACGGCCATGATGGTATGACCGCCTTCTGATTCAGAATCGGACAGCAGCCATACGGCCTTTCCATTGTATTCGTCGGCCATGGCGAGAGCGGATTCCGGGATGGCGGTGGTTAACGGTTCTTTTGTGTACGGATAGATCTGTGCTTTTTTGCTGTAGAGCTCGATGGATTCCAGATTATCTGCGTAGTTGATTGTATTCATGGTCTTTAAACGAAGCGTGGAAAAATTTTCTGAGGAAAACGAAGCATTGTGATTGTAGTCGTTTAAAATGGTCTGAACTGCCAGATCATTGCAGAACCGCTGAATGCCGGAATCCATCTCAGTCAGTGAGGAGTTAAAACGCTCCTGAGCCTGTTTGACAGTAGTCTCAATGTATTTGGAAGACTGCTGCAGAATGTAACCGGACATATTCTTATATAAGTAACCGCCGATACAGAGAAAGGCGATAGCCATAACCAGCATGGATGAAATAAAAATCTGCCCCGACGTGGTGTTCCCCAATAATTTCAGCTTTTGTTTCATGACGCCTCCGGTATGATCAGAATGGTAAATTACATGGAATAACTTTCGTACAGCTTCATCATATCAAATTCATATGGTAAAATCAAAAGATATGCAGCAAGAGGAGAAAATAGTGGAATTTTACAAAAAAATAGTGTGGTTTCTTTCTTTGTTGTCTATTATATACTAAATATATCTTCAAACACCGTTCCATTAAGCTTGTGAAATACCTTGTCATGCCCGATGATACGAAGCACATGGAGCGGAGATTACATGGATCGCACGGAAACGGCCCCGGGACGTCCGCTATGCACGACGAAACGGGGATCGCTGAGTGCTCACAAAAAGGAGGAATTTAACAGATGAAAAAAAGAGCAGCAGCATTATTCTGCGTAGCGGCACTGGGGATTACATCACTCACCGGATGTGCAGCAGGAAAGCAGGAGACTACAGCAGCAGGTACAGAGACGACCGCAGCAGTGTCCGGGGAGAAGCCGGCAGCAGAAGAGAGTAAGAGTGAGACGGCCGGGGAAACAGCGGCCGGGCAGGAGGCAGCAGAGATTACATACTGGGATACGGTCGGCAGCGTGTCGGACCGCGAGGCCAAGCTGGCCATGATCGAGCGGTTCGAAGCACAGAATCCGGGAATTACGGTAAAGTATGAGGGAATGGAAGGAGAGGCCTACAAGACAAAGATTAAGACTGTGGTAAGCGCCAACAACCTGCCTGATATCTTTGGATACTGGGTGGGAGAACAGTTCAAGACTCTTGTGAACTCCGGGAATGTGGAAGATTTATCCTCTGTCTTTGAGGAAGATACGGCATTCCGTGATACATTCGTACCGGGCAGCTTAGACGCAGTCTCCTATGACGGTAAGGTTTACGGCGCGCCGACCTCCATTACCTGTATGGCAGTCTGGTACAACAAAGCCATCTTTGAGGAGAACGGAGTGGAAGTGCCGAAGACCTATGAGGAACTGAAGGGCGTAATTGACACACTGTCCGACAAGGGAGTGACTCCGATTATCGTGGGAGCCAAGGACCGCTGGCCGCTTCTCGGCTGGTACTCCTACCTTGCACAGAGAATCGGCGGCGTCGATCTGTACAATAAGGTGTGCACCGGAGATAAAAACTTTACGGAAGACGCATATGTACAGGCCGGCGAGGAAATCAAGACTCTGGCAAAGAAGGGCTTTATCAATGGCTGTATGTCCGTAGACGCTACGACGGCGGAAGCACTGTTTGCGGCCGGCAAGGGCGCGATTCTGATCACCGGTTCCTGGTCGATTCCGACATTTACGGAAGACCCGGAGCGCGCAAAGGATTTCTCCTATTTTCCATTCCCGATGGTGGAGGGCGGAAAAGAGGATGAGGCCGGTTACTTATACGGCGGTGTCGCCAATACGCTGGCAGTGAGCAAATCTGCAAAGAATAAGGATGCGGTCGTAAAATTCTTAAAATATATGATGAGCGAGGAAGAACAGACCGTAAACGTAGAGCGTACAGGAACCTTCTCAACCGTAAAGGTATCACCGAAGGAAGAGAACATGGATCCGCTGGCTTACCAGTTCAGCCAGTACGTATCCGACGGTGTGGAGGGCTTCATTCCGTATACGGATCAGGCCCTGCCTCCGGAACAGGCGGAGAATTTATTGAATGCATTAACGGCCATTGTAGCAGAAGACAACGCCGATGTGAAGGCAGAGCTTGCAAAGATCAAATAGAAATTACAGAGTGAAATTATCAAATAGGAAGTGGGGCTGCGCACGGTGCATGAACCGGTTGCGCGGCCCCGAAAGGAATAGGTGCAGAGTATGAGAAAAATACATCCTGCGGTGCGGTGCCTCTTTATATTGCCTGCGGTCCTGTGGTTTTTTGCGGCGGTGATCGTGCCGGTCTTGATGGCGGTCTATTACAGCTTTTTCAGCTGGGATGGCGTGACTGCCAGGGTGTTTATCCGCTTCGATAATTACAGGGAACTGTTTCGGGACCCGGTCGTCTGGAAGTCCCTTACCAACTCCCTGAAGATGGCCTTCTGGTGCGTACTGCTTCAGCTGCCCATCGGCATGGCGTTTTCTGTCATTCTGTTTAACCGGAAGCTAAAGGGACGGGGATTTTTCCGAACCGTGTACTTCCTTCCCGTAGTGCTGTCCTCCTCCATGATCGGTATTTTATGGGGGCAGATCTACGATCCCAACTTCGGCCTTTTAAACGGTCTTCTGGAGGCGGTGGGATTGAAACAGCTGCAGCAGATCTGGCTGGGAGATATGAAACTGGCGCTGGGCTGTATTATCGCCGTTGTGGTCTGGCAGTTTATCGGCAACTATATTCTGATTTACTATACGGCTCTGCACAATATTTCCGAGGATGTGCTGGAGTCCGCCAGGCTGGATGGTGCCGGGGTGTGGAAGCTGTTCCGCTACATCGAACTGCCTCTGATGTGGCCGGTGATCCGTCTGACCCTGATTCTGGCTACGGTTAATTCCTTAAAATATTTCGACCTGGTCTATATCATGTCAAACGGAGGACCTAACCATGCCAGCGAGGTTCTGGCTTCCTACGTGGTAAAGAACGCGTTCAATTCCATGAGAATCGGCTATGCGAACACGGTGGCAGTGCTTCTGCTGGTGCTGGGAATCTTCTTTATCATACTCTATAACAGGATCCTGGCTCCGTCATCAGCCGGCGATTAATATTACCGAAGGAGAGGTTTCCATATGAATAAACGCAGTATATCACCCGGTAAAATAATTTTGTACCTCATTCTGGCGGTTCAGGCTGTGGTTACCATGTATCCCTTAATCTGGATGATTGTGTCCTCCTTAAAGGACAATGTATCTTTTTTTGCAGACCCGTGGTCCATTCCAAAAAATCCCCAGTTTGTCAATTATGTGACAGCCTGGAAAGAGGGAATCCAGGACTATATGGTAAACAGCATTGTGATCACCATTGCAACGCTTTTTATCGTCATTATTTTAAGCTGTGCGTTCTCCTTTATGGTCGCTCGTTTTCCGTTTAAAGGGGCCGGGCTTCTGGTAGGAATGTTTTTTGCCGGGATGATGATTCCGGTCCACTGTACCCTGGTTCCGCTCTACAGCATGATGAACGGACTGGGATGGCTGGACAGCTTATGGGCCCTGCTCTTTCCCTATGTGGCGTCGGGACTGCCTCTGGCCATTTTCCTGACCTACGGCCACTATCAGCAGATCCCGATGGAGCTTGAGGAGGCGGCGAGAATGGACGGATGTGGTGTGATCCGGATGTTCCTCTACATCTTTCTTCCGCTGGCGAAGCCGGTGATTTCCACCATCGGGATCCTGACGGCGATCAGCGTGTGGAACGAATTTATATTTGCCAATATCATCATTTCGGACCCGGTGAAGAAGACGCTGCCGGTAGGACTTCTGGCGTTAAAGGGGACGTATAATACGAACTATGCGGCGGTCAGCGCAGCGTTGACTATTTCCGCGATACCGATTATCATAGTCTATATCCTGATGTCCGGAAAGATTCAGGCAGGGATGGTTTCCGGCGCGGTGAAGAGTTAAGTGGGGGAGAGAATGGATAATCAAATGAAAAACTGTCTTGAAAATCCTGTTTTACCCGGATTTCATCCGGATCCGTCGGTCATACGGGTGGGAGAGGATTACTATATGGCCGTGTCTACCTTTGAATGGTTTCCGGGAGTCTGTATTTACCATTCCACAGATTTACAGAACTGGGAACTGGCGGCCAGACCGTTAAACCGTGTTTCCCAGCTGGACATGAAGGGCAATGACGCCTCCGGAGGTGTATTTGCTCCCTGCCTTTCCTATGCCGACGGCGTGTTCTATCTGGTCTACACCAATGTGAGGACCCACTGGTACGACTTTATGGACTGCCACAATTATCTGGTTACGGCCGCGGATATCCGGGGAGAATGGTCAGAACCTGTTTATCTGCACAGCCTGGGCTTCGATCCGTCTCTGTTTCATGATGAGGACGGGAGAAAGTGGGTAGTCAGTATCGTGAGACATTACCGGAAGAACCGCGTTCAGAGGATTGCCCTGCAGGAATACGACCCTGTTTTAAAGAAAATGACAGGGCCTTTAAGGGAGATATTCGAGGGCAGCGGGCTGACGGCTCCGGAGGGGCCTCACCTTTACCGGAGAAACGGCTGTTATTATATTATGACGGCGGAAGGCGGAACAGAATATGGTCACGCGGTTACCATGGGCCGGTCGGAGAAGATTGGCGGTCCCTATGAGTTATCACCTTATAATCCGGTACTGACAGCGAGGCATAATATGACACTTCCTTTACAGAAAGCCGGCCATGCCGATCTGGTGGAGGCACCGGATGGGGAGTGGTATATGGTGCATTTATGCGGCCGGCCGCTGCCTCCGTTTCGCCGGTGTATTCTCGGGAGAGAGACGGCTGTCCAGCATGTGAAATGGACGGAGGATGGATGGCTCTGCCTTGCAGACGGAGGAAATGAACCGCGTTTACGCGTCCCGGTATCATGGCCGGTGGAACGAAAAAGGGAGCAGGAGATCCGGTATTCCTTTCAGGAAACAGAGTTAAGCCCGGATTTCTTTTCGCTCAGAGTGCCTCTGGGGGAGTCTGTGTCGCTGACCGAACGTCCCGGGTACCTGCGGCTGACGGGAAAAGATTCGCCGAATTCCAGATTCGAACAGAGTCTGATTGCACGGAGACAGGAGGACTTCGATTTCAGTTTTGAGACAGAGCTGGAATTTGAGCCGTCCTCGGAGCGGCAGATGGCAGGGATTCTGTATTTTTATGACGAATGCGACTTTTATTACCTTCGTGTGACGTACAGCCAGGATGGGCAGAAGATTGTCGATGTGATGCGGATGAACCGGGGAAAGGCTGAGTATACACCTGACTGCGGTACTCCGGTGCCTGAGGGTCGGAGCATCCGGCTCCGGCTGGAGGTGCACCGGACGGAGGCCTGTTTTTCCTACAGTCTGGAGGAGGGCGTGTGGCAGCAGGCAGGAGATACGCTGGATGCCTCGCTCCTCTCTGACGAGTACCCGGAGGAGGGAGCGTACACAGGAGCCATGGTCGGTCTGGGGTGTCACGATATGGCGTACCGCAGTGCAAAAGCGTATTTTAAGTATGCAGTGTACCGCAGGGAAGGGAACGGAATGGAAAGAGGCTGATGGAGACTGACGGAGAGGGGGAGACCATGGAACGGACCTATACATTAATGCTGGTAGAGGATGAACGGAATATTCTGTACGGCATGAAGAATGCCATCCTCTGCCATAATGCTCTCGTTTCAGAGATTCTGACTGCTGAAAACGGCAGGGAGGCTCTGGAACTTCTGGAGGAGCGGGTTCCGGATATCATCATTACCGATATCCGTATGCCTGAAATTGACGGTACCGAGCTGGTCCGTCGGATCCGTGAACAGGGGTATGAGATGCCCGTGATCATACTGACGGCTCTGACAGACTTTGCGATTGCCCGTGATCTGATCCATTATCAAATTCAGAATTACATCGTAAAGCCCTTCTCGATTGAGGAAATTTTAAAGGAGACGGAGGTGGCGATCGGAGAACTGAAGAAGCGCAGTCAGATGAAGATGGCACAGAAGATCGTGAAGGAGTTCCCGGAACTGGTGGAGATCCCGCCTTCCAGCGAAAACCTTCTGATTTCCCAGGCCGTGGAGTACATCGGCAGTCATTTGGCCGGCGCTGCTTCATTAAATGACATTTCCGGGGCACTCCATGTGAGTAAGGCATATTTATCCACGCTGTTCAAGCGGGAGATGAACACCACTGTGACGGATTTTGTCACGAAGCAGCGGATGAAAGAGGCAAAAAAGCTCCTTCTGGAGACCGATATGCTGGTATCTGAGATCTATTTGAAGGTAGGGTACCAGAGCGATAAGTATTTTATCAAGGTGTTTAAGGAACTGGAGGGGATCACGCCGCTGGCCTACAGGAAGAAATGGAAGGCAGAATGAACAGCAGTAGTGTTGTTTTTGCGGATGAATCTGGAAGATTGTAAAAAAAATAACAAAAGAAATGAAATGGAATATTGACTATTTCGAGTAAATGTAATAAAGTAAGTATTAGCCTATGGCATGTAACTTACAAGGTATAAGTAACATCAAATAAACTATTTGGTTACTATACAATATTACAGAAAAGAGAGGTTGAATAAAATGGCAGAAATCGATTTAAGTCAGTATGGTATCAACGGAACTACAGAGATCGTCTACAACCCTTCATTTGAAACATTATTTGAAGAAGAGACGAAACCAGAACTGGAAGGCTATGAAAAAGGCCAGGTAAGTGAACTCGGCGCAGTTAATGTTATGACCGGTATTTATACAGGACGTTCACCTAAAGATAAGTACATAGTCATGGATGAGAATTCTAAGGACACTGTATGGTGGACTTCTGATGAGTATAAGAATGATAATCACCCGGCCAGCCAGGAAGCATGGGATACCGTTAAGAAGATCGCTCTGGAAGAGCTTTCCGGAAAAAGACTTTTTGTTGTAGATGCATTCTGCGGTGCAAACAAGGATACCCGTATGGCAATCCGTTTCATCGTTGAGGTTGCATGGCAGGCTCATTTCGTAAAGAACATGTTTATTCAGCCTACAGCCGAAGAACTTGAGAACTTTACACCGGATTTCGTAGTATACAATGCTTCCAAAGCAAAAGTAGAAAATTATAAAGAATTAGGTCTGAATTCTGAGACAACCTCTATGTTTAATATCACCAGCCGCGAGCAGGTAATCGTAAATACATGGTACGGCGGAGAGATGAAGAAGGGTATGTTCTCCATGATGAACTACTATCTGCCGTTAAAGGGCATTGCTTCCATGCACTGTTCTGCCAACACAGACTTAAACGGCGAGAATACCGCTATCTTCTTCGGACTTTCCGGAACAGGAAAGACAACACTGTCCACAGACCCGAAGCGTCTCCTGATCGGTGATGACGAGCACGGCTGGGACGACAACGGCGTATTCAACTTCGAAGGCGGCTGCTACGCTAAGGTTATCAACCTGGATAAAGAATCCGAGCCGGATATCTACAATGCAATCAAGCGCAACGCGCTGTTAGAGAACGTTACCCTTGACAAAGACGGCAAGATCGACTTCGACGATAAGAGCGTGACAGAGAATACACGTGTATCTTACCCGATCGACCATATCGAGAAGATCGTTCGCCCGGTTTCCGCAGCTCCTGCAGCAAAAGATGTAATCTTCCTGTCAGCAGATGCGTTCGGCGTACTTCCTCCAGTATCAATCCTGACACCAGAGCAGACTCAGTACTACTTCCTGTCTGGATTTACAGCAAAACTTGCTGGTACAGAGCGTGGTATCACAGAGCCTACACCTACATTCTCCGCTTGCTTCGGCCAGGCTTTCTTAGAGCTGCACCCGACAAAGTATGCAGAGGAGCTTGTTAAGAAGATGGAGAAGAGCGGCGCTAAGGCTTACCTTGTTAATACCGGATGGAACGGTACCGGCAAGCGTATCTCTATCAAGGATACACGTGGAATCATCGACGCGATCCTGGATGGTTCTATCGCAAGTGCACCGACCAAGCAGCTTCCATACTTCAACTTTGAGATTCCGACAGAGCTTCCGGGCGTAGATCCTAAGATCCTTGATCCTCGTGATACCTATGCAGAAGTTTCTGAGTGGGAGACAAAGGCAAAAGATCTGTCTCAGCGTTTCATCAAGAACTTTGCAAAATATGAGGGAAATGAAGCAGGAAAAGCTTTAGTTTCTGCAGGTCCTCAGTTATAAGAGTAAAATGAGTTGTTGGCCCCCGGCAGTTTTTGCCGGGGGCTTTTGATATAGGAATCAGGCGGGATACCCCGCGGAATTGACAAAGCAGATGGGGGGAAACATGGTGAGTAACACAAAAATTATCTTTTTTGACATCGATGGAACGCTGATTGATATGAAGCGAAAGCAGATTTCCGGCAAGACCATGGAAATGCTGAAAAGGCTAAAAGAAAAGGGCGTGATGATCTGCATTGCTACGGGCAGAGCGCCTTCAGCGCTTCCCGTGTTTGGCGATATTGCATTTGATGTGTATCTGACCTTTAACGGATCGTATTGCTATAATCGTGATCAGACCATCTTCAGCAATCCGCTGCTGACCGATGATGTTGGTACCATTATAAAAAATGCGGAGACCATTCACAGGCCTTTGTCACTTGCCACAAAAGACAGACAGGCGGCAAATGGAAAGGACGATGATCTAGTGGAGTATTATGGTTTTGCAAACCGTGAAGTGGAGGTTGCGGATGATTTTGAGGAAGTGGCAAAAGAGGAAGTATACCAGATCATGCTGGGATGCCGTGAAAGAGACCATCTTTCCCTGCTGAACGGTGTGCACCGTGCCAAAATTGCAGCCTGGTGGGACCGGGCCGTGGATATTATCCCTGCCGACGGCGGAAAAGGCATTGGGATTGAAAAGGTACTGGAATATTATCATTTAAATCAATCAGAGGCGATGGCCTTTGGAGATGGAAACAATGATATTGAAATGTTTCAGGCGGTTGGAAAAGGGATTGCAATGGCAAATGCCTCAGACAGACTGAAAGAAGCAGCGTATGGTCTCTGCGGTGACGCGGCAGAGGATGGGATCTATCATTATTGTATGGAGCATGGCCTGATATGAACGGAAGCTGTCACGACGATGTGGGAAAATCTCTGGATTTTCCCGTAAGCTTTCTCCGGAGATTTGACTCCGGACAGGACTTTACATGTTTAAGGAGAAATTACACTTTATTGGACGGGATAAGAATAATATAAAAATGAAATTATACAGAATGCATAAAAATACCCTTGAATACATCTTGAGAAATATCATATTGCTGTCAAAAATTTACAAAAAAAATATTGCCTATTGATTTAAACGTGTAAACGAACTATAATGTGTCCATAGGATAACAGTAGTTAGTTGAAAGTGGATAATGCATACTTTTTGAGGAGGTCGTGATTTGAAATCTTATGAAGCAATGGAAGAAGAAGCTCTGGCAGTGCGCAGAGACATTATTGAAATGCTTTACCAGGCGGGAAGCGGTCATCCCGGCGGTTCCCTGTCGGTGACGGATATTCTGGTGTGCCTGTACAACCGGATCCGCGTGGATGAAAAGCAGCCGGACATGGAAGACCGTGACCGGGTGGTACTCAGCAAGGGACATGCAGCCCCCGCATTGTATGCCGTGCTCGCGGAACACGGTTTTTTTTCAAAAGATGCATTTAAACGTTTAAGAAAACTCGGAGGCATGCTTCAGGGCCATCCGGATATGAATAAGACTCCGGGTGTCGATGTCTGTACCGGTTCCCTGGGACTTGGGGTATCGACCGCCTGCGGAATCGCACTGGCCGGAAAGGTGAGAAAGAAGGACTATCACGTCTATGCGATTCTGGGAGACGGGGAGCTGCAGGAAGGCATCGTATGGGAAGCCATGACGGCGGCGGTTCACCATAAGCTGGATAACATGACGGTGATTGTGGATTTAAACGGACTTCAGATCGACGGTCCGGTGGAAAAGGTAATGGGACTTGGTAATCTAAAGGGAAAATTCCTGGATTACGGTTTTAAGGTGGTGGAAGCGGACGGACATGATTTTGCGGCGCTGGACGCGGCCATTGCGGTGAGAGAGAACGGTGTGCCGGTCTGCATACTGGCAAAGACGGTTAAGGGAAAAGGCGTTTCCTTCATGGAGAACCAGGCCGGATGGCATGGACAGAAGGTAAGCGGTGAAGATTATAAGAATGCGATGGAAGAACTGAAAGGAGGAAGATGAGATGGCTGAACCGGCAATGAGAGAGGCTTATGGAGACGCCCTGCTTGAGATGGGGGAGGATGAACGCGTCGTAGTTCTGGATGCAGACCTGGCGAAGGCCACATCCTCCGGAAAATTTGCTGCGAAGTATCCCGAACGGTTTTTCGATATGGGAATCGCGGAGCAGAATCTGATGGGAACGGCGGCTGGTATGGCGATCAGCGGACTGAAGCCATTTGCATCGACCTTTGCCCTGTTTGCGGCGGGCCGTGCTTATGAGCCTATCCGCAATGCGGTCTGTTATGCGAAGGCTCCGGTGAAGATCGTGGCTACCCATGCGGGACTTTCTCCGAATTCCGATGGAGGAAGCCATGAGACGATCGAGGATATCGCGCTGATGCGGGTGCTCCCGGGTATGACGGTTTTGAGCCCGTGTGATTACAGACAGGCGTTTGATATGGTGCTGCAGATGAAAGATATGGATCATCCCGCTTATATCCGGATGTCGAGACACCCGGTGGAGACGGTAACGGCTGAGGGAAGCCATACGGAGATCGGCAAGATCGACGTGCTCCGCGAAGGCGGGGACGTATGCTTCGCAGCTACGGGGGTTATGGTGGCGGAAGCGCTGCATGCGGCGGAGGCCTTGGAGGAAAAGGGAATACACGCCGCGGTGTTAAACGTACATACAATCAAGCCTCTTGACCGGGAGACCCTGATCCGTTACGGAAAATCCTGCAAACGGATGGTAACGGCCGAGGAACATTCCGTCATCGGGGGCTTAGGATCAGCGGTGGCGGAGGTGCTTGCCGAATGCGGCGGCTGCCGTATGAAACGCGTTGGTATTCAGGATAAATTCGGACAGTCCGGTGATCTGGGAGAGCTGATGGAGAGCTATGGACTGACGGCAGAAAATCTTATGGAGACCGCATTACTGCTTTGTCACTCCACGTAAGTTCGTGAAAGACCTCACTATACCCGATAAAGCGGGGCACGCTGAGTGGAGATGACATGTATCGCACGTAAGCGGCCAAAGGACGTCCGCTAAGTGCTCATAACAAGGAGGAAGAACAATGAAAAAGATCCCGGTAATCATAGACTGCGATACAGGAATCGACGATATGATATCCTTCGCCGTAACACTCACCTCGGATAAGCTCAACATCCTGGGGATCACGACAGTGGCTGGAAATCAGACGGTGGATATCACGACACAGAATACATTAAACGGAGTTGCAATCATGGGAAGAACCGATATTCCGGTAGCGAAAGGAGCGGAAAAACCGCTGTCGAGACCGCTTCGGGATGCCGGATACATACACGGCGAAACTGGCCTGGGAACGTATCAGTTCGCTGAAAAAACGGTAAAACAGCCGGAGACTGAGGACGCGGTGGAGCTGATGAGACGCCTGCTGGCCGCATCGGAAGAGAAGGTGGTGATTCTTGCGATTGCCCCGCTGACCAATGTAGCCAGACTGCTGATGGACCATCCGGAGGCAGGAGAGAAGATCGATAAGATCGTGTTTATGGGCGGTTCCTTAAGAACCGGCAACCCCACACCGGTTTCCACCTTCAATGTGCTGGCGGATCCGGAAGCTGCGAGATATGTGATGAAGAGCGGTGTTCCCTTCCATATGTGTCCGCTGGATACGACCAGAGAGGTGTATCTGACCGCAGATGACATTGAAGCCATCGGAGCGATTGGCAATCCGGTTGCCCGGATGAACTACGAGATGTGCCGTTTTTATAACGATGCCGTAAATAAGAACAACAACGCGGACAAACGGTTTAAAGGCCTGTGTATCCACGACCTCTGCGCGGCGGTGTACGTGACGGATCCACAGCTTTTTACAACCGTGAAATATCAGGGAGATGTGGAGACGGAAGGGGAGCTGACTCTGGGATTTACGGTTCTGGACTACGAAAATATCAGACAGGTACCGGAGGAAGAGAGGAACGTGACCTTTATCAGTTCCGTTGACAGAGACGGCGTTTTGAAGATCTATTTCGATGCTCTGAAATGCTTTGGAGAACAGGGGGAAGAAATTCATGGATAAAATACCGGTAATTATAGACTGCGATACTGGAATTGATGATATGATATCATTTGTACTGACACTTGCGTCGAAACAGCTGGATATCCGGGGAGTTACCACCGTGGCGGGAAATGTATCCCTTCCGTACACGACGTATAATACCGTCAACGGACTTGCATTTATGGGCAGAGGTGAGATTCCGGTGGCGGCCGGAGAAGCAGCGCCTCTGGAGCGTCCGTACCGCGATGCCAGTGAGATTCACGGGGACAGCGGGCTGGGAGCATTTACCTTTGAACATCCCGTGGATTACGGTCCGGTGGAGACCGGGGGAGTGGAGTTTTTATATGAAAAGCTGATGGAATCGGAGGAGAAGATCACGATTCTGGCGCTGGCGCCGCTTACCAATATTGCGAAGCTGTTTCTGGAGCATCCGGACTGTAAGGAAAAGATTGAGAAGATCGTATTTATGGGCGGTTCCATTTACAGCGGAAATCCGACGCCGGTGGCGACGTTTAACGTGTGGGTGGATCCCGAGGCGGCAAGGATCGTCATGAAGGGCGGCGTTCCATTCTATATGTGTCCGCTGGATACGACCAGGGAAGCTTACCTGACGGAAGAGGAGCTGGAAATTGTCGGAACCATCGACAATCCGGTGGCGGATATGGTCTACACCATGTTGAGCTTCTACTGGAACCAGGAGAAAAAGAATGTGAACGGCCATAAGCGCTTTAAAGGATTGTGCATTCATGACTTATGTACGGCGGCGTATGTGACGAACCCGGAGCTGTTTCACTCTGCGAAATACTACGGGGACGTGGAGACGAAAGGACCGCTCACGGAAGGCTTTACCATGATTGACTGTGAGGACATCTTAAGGAAGAGCGAGGATGAGAAGAACATCGACTATATTGATTCTGTTGACAGAGACGGTGTGATAAAGATTTTCTTTGAGGCACTGAATTCTTATGGAGCATAAAAATGCGGATCTTCCCACCGCAGGGGCGTGACAGTCCTAAGGCGGCGGGCAAATGGAATAGATAAAGGAGAAGATAAAAATGAAAAAAATTATGGCAGCGGTACTGGCGGGAGTTATGGCATTTTCTTTGACGGCATGCGGAGGCGGAGCAGCGAAAGACGCAGGCGGCGGTGAAAAGGCAGAAGGAACAGGGGGAAAGACGTACAAGGTCGCGCTGATGGCAGACGGCGCCGGTTTCGGTTCCCAAAGCTTCAACGACGTTGCGCTGGAAGGACTGGAGAAGGCGAAGGCTGACTTCGGAATCGAGCTGACCACACTGGAGGTAAAGGAAGTAGCCGACTTTGCAAACAGCTTAAGAAGCTTAGCGCAGCAGGGCTGTGATCTGATCATTACCCCCAGCTCTACGATCAAGGATGCCGTAACGGAAGTGGCGGCGGAATATCCGGATACCTTTTTCGGTCTTCTGGATGTCCAGGTAGAAGGCGTGCCAAATGTGGTTTCATCCAGCTACCGTGAGCATGAGGCGGCATTTTTGCTGGGAGCACTTGGCGGATACTTGACAAAGGCCAACCAGATCGGCTTTATCGGCGGCGTCAGCGGCGTGATTCAGGACCGTTTCCAGTACGGATACATGGCCGGAGCATGGTATTCCAATCCGGAAGTCAAGGTAACCTCCTCCTATACCGGAAGCTTCAGCGACGTGGGTAAGGGAAAAGAGATTGCAACCATGATGTTCAGCGATGGCTGCGATTACGTGGCACCATCCGCAGGTGCGTGCAACTTAGGCGTATTCCAGGCTTCCAAGGAAGCCGGAGCTGACAAGTGGAGCTTCGGAGCAGCCAACGGACAGTTTAACCAGATGCCGGACAAGATCGTGGCTTCCCAGGTAAAACGTGTGGACAACGTCGCTTACTCCATGGTGGAAAAGATGGTAAACGGAACACTGAAGGGCGAACAGAGCGAATACGGCTTAAAGGATGGCGGCGTGGATTTAATGTACTCCACAGAGGATGCCATGAAGGACGCAGTACCTCAGGATATTAAGGATAAGATAGAGGAAATCAGAAAACAGATTGTAGATGGAACGATTAAAGTTCCGGCTTCTCAGGATGAATATAACGCATATGTGAAATAGAACCCGTATCGAGCTGATTGCTCATAGCGAGGAGAGGGGTACCGATATGGAATATGCAATTGAATTAAAGGAACTGACGAAACGGTTTAATCAGTTTACGGCCAACGACAAGATCTCTTTTCAGGTGGAAAAAGGGGAGATCCACGCGCTGGCAGGAGAAAACGGGGCGGGTAAGACGACTCTGATGAATATGATCTACGGTCTCTATACACCGACTTCGGGAGAATTATGGATTAACGGGGAGCAGGTTAAATTCACCAGCTCCCGCGATTCCATCGCCAGGGGCATTGGCATGGTGCATCAGCATTTCATGCTGGTTCCAAAGCTTACGGTGGCGGAAAATATCATCGCGGGTCAGGAGACTGGAACGGCCCTTAAGCTGGACCGGAAGACGGCGGAAAAGCAGATTGCCGAGCTGTCCGATCAATATGGACTGAAGATCGATCCTTCGGTGAAGGTCGGAGACCTGTCCGTGACCATGCAGCAGAGAGTGGAGATCTTAAAGGTGCTGTACCGCCGTGCGGAAATTCTCATCTTTGACGAGCCGACGGCGGTGCTGACACCGCAGGAGATCGACGAGTTCTGCGATATCCTGTTAAAGCTCAAACAGCAGGGAAAGACGATACTTTTTATCAGCCATAAGTTAAACGAGGTCATGAAGATTTCCGATCACGTAACGGTAATCCGTCTCGGCAAGGTGATCGGAACGGTGAAGACCAGCGAGACCACGCCGGAGGAATTGACCCGGATGATGGTTGGGCGCGATATCTCTCTGGGGGGAGGCGCAAGGGAGGAGATAAAATCGCCGAAGGAGATCTTAAAGATTGATCACGTGTCTTATAAGAACACCAAGAATATTAAGAAGGTGGATGACTTAAGTCTTTCCGTGAAGGCCGGAGAGATCCTGGGAATTGCCGGAGTCGACGGCAACGGACAGGAGGAACTGGTGGAGATGATCTGCGGTCTGCGGACCATGGATGAGGGTGATATTCTTCTCGACGGAGAATCGATTAAGCATCATCCTACAGGGATGGTTCAGGACATGGGAATCGGATACATACCGGAGGACCGTCACAAAGACGGACTGGTACTGGATTTCTCCATTGCGGAAAATGTGATTCTGGGTCAGCACAGGAAACCGCTGTTTGCGAAACACGGGCTGATCATGAAGAAGAAAGAGATCGGGGAGACTGCGGAGCATTTACGGGAACAGTACGATATCCGTTGCTCCGGTGTAGACTCGGCAGCTTCCACGCTGTCCGGCGGTAATCAGCAGAAGATCGTAATTGCCAGGGCCATCTTCCGGGGGCCGAAGGCGATTCTGGCGGTTCAACCGACCAGAGGCCTGGATGTAGGCGCTATCGAATATATCCATAAGGCGCTGGTGGAGCAGAGAAACCAGGGAAAGGCGGTGCTGCTGTTATCGCTGGAGCTGGATGAGATCCTGTCCTTAAGCGACCGGATTGCAGTTATTCATAAAGGAAAAATTGTGGGGATCGTAGATGCCCATAAGACGACGAGAGAAGAACTGGGGCTCATGATGCTGGGGCATGTGACCGGAAAGGAGGAGGAAGCATGACGAAGGAGAAGAAGAACGAAAAAAAGAGAGATGGCTTAAACGGTGTGCTGATGCAGGTCGCTATATCCATTATTTCGATCGTATTTGCTTTCCTGGTAGGAGGAATTATCATAGCAGCCATGGGCGAAAACCCGTTTAAAGCGTATTCCGTGCTGATCAAGGGCGCTGTGGGAACACCGGTGGCGCTGACTGTGTCCTTAACCAAGACTGTGCCGTTAATCCTGACCGGTCTCGCCGTGGCGGTGGCTCAGAAGAGCCGTGTGTTCAATATCGGAGCCGAGGGTCAGCTTCTGGTGGGGGCCTTTGCCGCCGGTTACGTCGGCTTCACCTTTCATCTGCCGGCGCCTCTTCACATTCTGCTCTGTCTGGCGGCCGCTGTGCTTGCAGGCATGTTCTGGGCGTTTATTGCAGCGTTTTTAAAGTATACGAGAAATGTTCACGTAGTTATCGCTACGATTATGTTAAACTATATTGCCACTTCCCTGGTCCAGTATTTCGTCTGCGGACCGTTTAAGGAGCCGGGGGCTACCTTTAACGCGACGTCGGCAATTGCCGGGACGGCAAAGCTGCCGCAGATTCTGCCGCGGCCGCTGTCTTTAAACCTGGGATTTATTATTGCACTGGTGATGATCGCCGCATGCTGGTTTCTGCTGAATAAGACTACCACCGGATATGAGATGAGGGCGGTCGGCTCTAATCCTGACGCCAGTCGCGTAGGCGGGATCAATATTAAGAAGAACATGTTTATGGCGCTGGTTATAAGCGGCGCGTTAGCCGGACTGGCCGGCGGAATCGAGGTGTCCGGAAGCTTATACCGCGTGATGGAGGGCTTCTCTCCGGGATACGGCTTCAACGGAATCCCTGTCGCCATGATGGCAAACGGGAATCCGATCGCAATTTTCTTCTCAGCTTTTCTTCTGGGAGCCATGAGAAACGGTGCGCTGGCCATGCAGATTCAGCTGGGGATTTCTCAGGATATCGTGGATATTATTCAGGGCCTGGTTATTATTTTCCTGGGCTGTGATTACATGATCCGTTACTATATCAACCATGTACGTCTCGAAAGGAGGAAACCGGCATGACAGGAATGATCTCGATTTTACTGTTGTCAACCCTTCGGATGGGGACTCCTCTTGCCCTTACCGCTCTCGGCGGTACGATGTCAGAGCGTTCCGGTGTTACGAATATCGGTCTGGAAGGCATTCTGACCGCGGGAGCCTTTGCAGCGGTGGTGGGCAGCTATTTCACCGGAAATCCCTGGATCGGTGTTCTCTGTGCGATCGTTATGGGGATTGCCATTTCAGCCATTCACTCCTTTATCGCAGTGACGGCAGGCGGCGCACAGAATATCAGTGCGATGGCCCTCGTGATGCTGGCCAACGGCTTTTCCGCAGTAGGATTAAACGCCATCTTCAAGAGTGCGGGCAACTCGGCTCAGGTAAATGCCCTGCCGACTACACCGATCCTGGCGCACATACCGGTTGTGGGAGAGTTTCTGGCAAAGCTTTCACCGTTCGTTTATATTGCATTTATCATGCTGTTCGTGGTCTGGTATCTCCTTAAGCATACGCCGCTGGGACTGCGCATCACCATGGTCGGGGAACAGCCGAAGGCGGCGGAGACGGCGGGAATCAGTGTTGCGAAGATCCGGTATTTCTCCGTGCTGGCGTCTGGCTTTTTAGGCGGACTGGGCGGCGCTTACCTGTCTCTCGGGCAGATGAACCTTTATCAGGACGGAATGGTTTCCGGCAGGGGTTATCTGGCGCTGGGGGCAGTCATTATGGGTAAATGGAACCCGGTGGGAGCATTTTTCTCCGCCATGTTCTTTGGTTTATTTGAGGCAATCCAGATCTACGTGCAGATGATACCGAATTTCCCGGTGCCTCACGAGTTTATCGAAATGATCCCGTATGTGGCGAGCCTGATCGTTCTGGCCGGCTTCATCGGAAAGGCGGAAGGACCGGCAGCCAACGGCAAACCGTATTCCCGGTTCGTGAATTTGAGATAATGAATCAGCTGTGCAAACTGACATAGGGCAAAACGCCCGGGCTTCTTGTTTTCGTGTTGTTCGAAAACAAGAAGATGCACGGCTGAACAGATACGTAAGCGGGCCGGCAGCGCCCGCTTATGTGCTTATGAGAAGGAGGTATACGTGATGAGACAAAGGGATCTGATTGTTAATCCTACGCTGGCCTGCGGGAATCCCTTGAATTTTAAGGAAGATTTAGATATACTTGAGAAAACAGGAATTAAGATTCTGCATATAGACATCATGGATGGCCATTATGTGCCGAATCTCTGCTTCGATATCGGGATGGTGGGCCTGATCCGGAAAAACTATTCGTTTCTCCTGGATGTCCATTTAATGGTGATGAATCCTGAGGACTATATCCAGCCGCTGGCGGCAGCCGGGGCGGATTATGTGAGCTTTCATCTGGATGCGACCCATTTTCCGATCCGTATGTTAAACCAGATCAGGGAAAATGGCATGAAGGGCGGCGTGGTGCTGAATCCGGCACAGTCTCCCGATCTGCTTGCAGAGACGCTTCCTTACCTGGATTTTATACTGGTGATGGGGGTGGAGCCTGGATTTTCCGGCCAGAAGTTCCTGGAAGGAACCGTGGACAAGGTGGGAAAACTGGATGGCATGCGGAAGGAACTGGGACTCTCTTATTTGATCGAAGCCGACGGCGGCGTGGACCGGGAGAATACCGTTACGCTGCTGGAGCACGGAGCGGATATCCTGGTATCGGGAGCATTCGGCGTGTTTGAAGGAAGAAACGGACTTGAGCAGGACTGCAGGGAGTACCGGGAACTGGCGCTTAAGGCAGCCGGAGAGAGGCTGGAAGCATAGAAGCAGATTGACGAAGGGGGGAAATGGTGTGGCGACAATTAAAGATATTGCAAGACTGGCGGGCGTGTCTACAGCGACCGTGTCCATGGTCTTAAATGGAAAGGACTGCATTACCAAAAAGACAAAGGAAAAGGTGATGGCCGCCGCCAGGGAAGTGGATTACATCCCGAGCTTTGCGGCCAAGTCGCTGAAGACGAAGCGCAGCTATACCATCGCCCTTTTTGTAGGCGATATTGCAAACCCGTTTTTCCCGGAAATTATCAAAGGGGTGGAGGCTGCCGCCAAAGACCGGAATTACAGCGTCATTATCTATGACTTATCCGGTCAGGACCAGGATTTTGTGGAGCAGATCGATAAGGCGGCCAGCCAGAAGGTGGACGGCTTTTTTATCACCGGCAGCACGCAGATTTCAGAGGAAGCAAAGAAGAGGCTTTTAATGATCGCGGACTCGGGCATCAAGATGATTTCCTGTAACCGGTTTATGGAATGGGGAGAGTTCCCGCTGATCTATACCTCTGAGGGCGAGCAGGTGGACGGCCTGCTGAGCAAGCTGGCGGCATTGGGACATAAGCATATCGGCTGCATCTCCGGCTATCCGGAATACTGGGTAGCGGAGCGCAGGGAAGGCTTTTACCGGAAGACGCTTAAGCAGTACGGTTTGTACCATCCGGAATATATTGTGAATGGCGGATTCTTCATAGAAGATGGTATCCGCAGCACCAGGATGCTGTTAAAGGAACAGCCGCAGATTACCGCGGTGATGTGTGTGAATGATACACTGGCCATCGGCTGCAATGCGGCGGCCAGGGAGCTGGGGCTTAAGGTACCGGAGGACTTGTCCATATTCGGCGTGGATGGCGTGGAATGCCTGAAATATTTTGCGCCGCAGATTACGACCGTGGATACCCACCGGTATGAGTATGGCTACAAGGGGACTGTCCGGCTGATTGAACTGATCGAGGATGACGGAAGCCGGAGGCAGGAGCTTCTGGAGACTATGGTTTGCCCATGCTCCATACGGCAGGGAGATACGATTGCCCCGCCGAGAAAAGAATGATATGAGAAAGAAAGGCTGGATAAAGGAATGAGAATAGGAATCGGATGCGACCACGGCGGTTATGAGATGAAGGAAGAACTGAAAAAAAGACTGACCGGCGGCGGACATGCAGTTACAGATAAAGGAATTTACAGTGTCAGCGAGGTGGACTATCCTGACGTGGCCGCAGAAGTGGCAGAGGGAGTTGTCGCCGGAGAGTACGACTGCGCGATTCTGGTATGCGGAACGGGGATCGGTATGAGTATTGCGGCCAACAAGGTGGAGGGAATCCGTGCTGCGCTGGTGACGGACACGTTTTCAGCCAGAATGGCAAAGGAGCATAACAATGCCAACATCATCACGCTGGGAGCCAGAACGGTGGGAATCGAACTGGCGTGGGAGCTGGTGAACGCGTATCTGGGGGCGGAATTCCTGGGAGGGAAGCATTTGGTACGGGTTGAGAAGATTATGGGGATGGAAAAGTAAGACGAAATAAAAATGCGGATGTCCGCAGAAATATTTTGTGAGGTAGCTATGGTTATTAACAGAGAACGTTACTTAAATAAACTGATTATTAAGAAAGAGAATGGGGTGATAAAGGCCATCACAGGAATGCGTTTAGGGACCGGGGCGATGAAATCAGAGTCAGTCCATTGACGTATAGTGAGTTTTACTCTATGTTTGCTATCGAGAAAAAAATGAGTAGATTGTGCTCGAGGATTTCGCTGTATTTTAAGATTGGTGCTGCGGAATTTGACGGATAAACTAACGATTGGTTTTAAAAGAGGGCGTAAAAATTTCTGTGTCCAGATAAGCTTAATCTTTCTGATATGAATTGGATATGTACAAGGATTTTGTCGATTTCGGTTGTTGCTTGATGTCAATTCCTTCGTTCTATTTATAGTATTTCCAATTCACACTGGTCTATACCATCTTTTTCTATTTTTTGCATCTTAAGCAGGCATTCTTCGCATTACCTTTTTGTGGGCTCTGCCCACACCCGGCCTCTGGAATAAATTGGCGGGTTTCTGGTAATACTATGAATGCCGACGGAATATTGCGGGAGCAGGACTTCTACTGGCAGAGCGTTGCTCCCCCTTTCCTTTAAAGATATTTCGTCAGGCGCTCATCATAAAGGATAATCAGCTGGCTGAATACCTGGTCCCAGTTTCGATATCTCTGAGTCCATTTCTTCGCTACATTCTCACTGGCCAGATACAGTATTTTCCCCACTTTTCTTTGATCCCTTCCAGCTCTGATAACGCTGCTGATTCGGTCGGCGCCTTATAAACTGCCTTGAAATCGGAAGCAAACTTCTTTAAATTATTGTAATTGATATATTTAAAGGAACTCCGGAGCATATGAACCACACACACGGCTTAGTATTCTGCATTCTTCTCGGATTTTATAATGGCTGCAGTCCATAAAACAAACGGGTAGATGGAATTTAATGACCGGGCCTGCCATTCTTTAATCTCTGGGAAGGATCCGGTATGTGATATGGCTGACCATTTCTGCGGACATTTCGATTCCGTCGAGATCTTTGAGTTGATCATGAATATCCCTGGTGGACATCCCTCTTCCATAGAGGGAAATGACCTGTTCTTCAATACCGGAAACATCCCGCTGGTACTTGGGAATGAGCCTGGGTTCAAACTCACCGTTTTTATCCCTTGGGATGTCAACCTGGAATTCACCAAACTGGCTTTTAAGAGTCTTTTTCGAATGACCATTCCGCTTATTGGGGATATCCAGATCGCTTTTTTTGATTTCTGGTATTACCGAGAGCAGCATCCATCTCAGCTTCTAAAAGTTCCTGCAGGATATCTTTAAAACTGTCTTTGAGCAGAGAATAGACATTTCTACCTAAGACACATAATTCTTTACACTGCTCTTTAAAATTAAATGTATAATAAAAAGCTTCCAGCCCTGCAATTATTTATTTGCAGAGCTGGGAGCTTTTTGTTTAACACAAAAGTGCTCCTGTTAAATAAAAACCGTTCCACGGAGGGCACACTACGGTGGCAAGGAAATGTCGTTTACACGACCCGCCGCAGGCGGATAATTCCTCTTTCAAGATTCTTGTTTATATTATTTACAATATTTACAATATAGTAGCCACACTGTTGCAAGGAGAAAGAGCTGGTTCAAAAATAACGCTTCTGTTTCTGAGATCCGGCTCTGCTATACGGGAAAGCAGGCATCTGGCAGCCTTGTCACCGATATAGAAAGGATCTAATGTAACAAATCCAGGTGTTATATAGAGTAATTCGCTGTTTACAATATTACCATAAGACAGGACTGATACTTTTTCGGGTACTTCGATCCGATTAATGCGTAGATATTTATACAAGCCCAGCGCCAATGAGTTATTGGTGGCAATAATTCCTGTTGGGGGATCCAACAGATTCATAAGATATCTTCCTCCCAGAAAACCACCATCTATATTGAAGTGTTCACTTGTATACAAATAAGGATAGTTGGCGTCTACAGTGATATCAACACTTTTCATGGTCTGGACAAATCCGGAAAAACGTTCCATTGCAGAACTTACCGGGGATTCTGCATTGATAATTCCAATTTTTCTATGACCATGCTGAAGCATGTGCTGTGTTAACATAGCTACGCCACTTTGATTGTTAGATGATATACAGTCACCTCTGAAGTCATCACTGTTAATATTGCGCTCTATAAGAACAATAGGGATATTTTGACTAAGTTGAGTAACAAAATTATTAATACGGCTTGTCGTGTTAAGTATTAATCCACAGATATGCCAGTCGACCATTTGCTGTAGTAAATCAAGCTCTTGCTCAGGGTCATCATTGGTGCTACATATCACTACTCGATAACCATACTCATGCATAATATTCGAAACTACTTTGGATAAACTTGAAAAGTGGCTGTTGGTAATATCCGATACCAGAATGCCAATCACTTTATTTGATTCATAGTTTAGAGAACGGGAAATCTGCTTTGGTACATAATGACATTCTAAAACTGCTTTTCTAACTTTTTCTATTGTTTTGGGACGTACACCGGGGAGACCATTGAGAACCCTGGACACCGTAGCGATGGATACACCGGCATGGTGGGCTACATCCACGATTGTGGTATCAGCCATAAGGTAAATCCTTTCATGTTTGAGATAGTATTAGAGTAACAGAAAAATTTACATTTGTCAATCTACCTGTATTTATGAAGAAAAATATGAGGACAATATTATTAAATATAAAAATTAGATATTTTTTCATAAATGATGTGAAAAGTGTACAAAAATGTAAATAAATGTAAAAATAAAGGGAATATAGACAATATATCACCCTAAAAATGGTTATAATGCACATTAAAAATGTATTTACAAAGATAAAAATATACTATATACTTAAAAAGTAAATAAAAATATTTACATTTTAGAAAAGCTATTATGTACGTATTGGTGATGTCTTAATCATTAAAGGAGGAAAAGGATGAAACAATCAGTGATCCACATGTGGGAAGTTCATGAAATTGTTCTGACTGCTAAGGAAAAGTATCACAACCCATATACAGATGTAACTGTATGGGCTGACTTAAAGGGACCTGGATTTGAGAAGCGTGTTTATGGTTTCTGGGATGGGGGGGATGTCTTCAGAATCCGAGTGACAGCCACTGCGCCCGGAATATGGACATACGTTTCTGGTGCCAGTGTTGAGGATGACGGCCTGACAGGAAAGTCAGGCGGATATCTGGCCATTGAATGGACGGAGGAGGAGAAAGAACAGAATCCATGTCGGCGAGGAATTGTTAAGGCTACGGCAAATGGGCATGCTATGGAATATGCGGATGGAACTCCATATGTCATGGTTGGAGATACATGGTGGGCGCTGGCTTCCTATCGTTACCCCTGGACAGAAGAAGATGATGAGCATCCTGTCGGACCTGGTATGAGTATGAAGGATATGGCCCGTCATCGTCGCCGCCAGGGATATAATACAGTCGGCATGATTGCTGCATTTCCTACATGGGCAAAGGATGGAAAACCTGCCAATATAAAAATGGATGATGAACATGGTACTTACATAAGAGGCGCATGGGCCGCGGCCAGTGTTGATGAATGGTTTCATAATAAAGGTACTTATACCGCCAGAGATATGCATAATGAAGGCGGACGTCCATTTGAATTTCCAGGAAGAGTTCCTGGATATGAAGATGTTGTTCCAGATTATGACCGTATTAATCCAGAATATTGGAAGGTGCTTGATAAGAAGATGAATTGGCTTAATGAGAATGGTTTTACTGTTTTTATTGAGACCCTTCGCCGTGACTGTTCCATGACATTTAAGTATTATTATGAATGGCCGATGGTTTATACCCGCTATATTCAGTATATATTTGCCCGTTATCAGGCAAACAACTGTCTTTTTAGCCCTATTCATTATGATGGAAAGCTACAGTCGATTGATGCCCGTGAATTTAATGAACCACTGAATCTGTTTGTGGATATTTACGGTCAGCCGCCATTTGGAACCCTGATGGGGACAAATGCTCCAGGATCGACAAAAGCAGCATATGGCGGACCGGAAGAACAGCATTGGAAAACCTTTGATCAAATAGGAAACTGGAGAGATCATCAGTATTACTGGTGGCTGACTGACATTTATAATGACGAGAATCCTGTACCGGCTATTAATGGTGAACCTTATTACTCCGGGCACATTATTATTCAGGCAGATGAAAATGACAGACTTTCGGAGGTATTGGTTGGTAATGTCGAAAGTCGTGAAGATCATTTAAATGCCCGTTCTTCTCATTTTGGAAGTGTGCTGAGTGGAGCTTACGGAGGAATTCTTGCTGGTTTTGAGGCTGGGTGGAGTGGTAATGTTGAGCCGGAGGAGGAACCCTATAAAATATGGGATACTATGACATTCCCTGTGAGTGATCAGGTTCGCTATTTCAGGGACTTCCTTCTTTCTGAAGGTAAGAGATATCAGGAACTTATACCAGATGCTGAGCTGATTTCTCCAAATAAGAGCGGCAAGCTGGCCGGCTGGAGGGGATGGGCTTTCTGTTCGGCTACAAGGAAGCGGGATCTGATTATGGGCTTTGCTGAAAAAGACTGCCCGCGTATTAAGATCCGGGGAGTTCGTCCTTATGATATTTATGAACTTTCATGGTTTAATCCAGGTACAGGAGAGTGGTTGGAAGAAAAAATACAGCTTGAAGCAACTCATTTTGGGAACATTGTTATTCCTGATTTCCCGGATGAACTTGACTGGGCATTCAAATTAAAAAAATTGAACAGTGATTTTCGAATTAATAATGATACCAGAACTGGCTTCAGTGATTCTAATGAAGGTGTAGAATTTAAATATATGGAGACAGATTCTCAAAAATAAATCAGAAAGGGGAGGGGAAATGCCTGCTTTTTATGGAACAATGGGGAAGAAAATTCATGTTTTACAGCTTACACGAGGTGAATTCTTGCTGGAAAGTATATGTGACCTGATAGAAAAGGAGCATATTACGAATGGCTTTGTCACAGCAGGGCTGGGGACCTTGGAAACCTGTACCATGCATTCTGTAGTAACAACAAGCTTTCCAGTACAAAATGCAATGCAGACATGGGAGTCGCAGGCAATTGGAGTGGCAGCTATGAGCGGTATTATTGCTAACGGTCAGCCACATATTCATATGGTAATGTCCACGTATCAGGGAGAGTCGAAAACCTACACGGGTCACTTGGAAAATGACTGTAAGGTTTTATGCCGTATGGAACTGGTGATAGTAGAGATTGACGGCGTAGATTTAGAACGCGTTATAGATGAAAATGGAATTGAAGTGCTGGTTGATAAAAACAGACTGTTGGGGGTTAAATAAAATATGAAAAAACAAAAATTAAGCGGATTACTGGCATTGGTAATGACTGCTTCTATTCTAACAGGATGCGGTCAAGCGGATATAGGAAAGGAGGCAATAGACGATACCACATCAGGTACAACGTCTGAAACTGAAACTACGGTTGAAGCTGAAAGTGGAATCTATGGTGCAGGAGCGAAGCCGATAGGAGTATCTGAGTATACTGGTTTGGATGTTTATCAACTGAATGATGGCAAAGACTTTGAAATTCGTATTACAATACCAGGCGGCTCTTCAAGTGCCTATTGGTGGCTTGTTGAAGAGGCAAACGAAGCTTTTAAGGCTGATTATCCGAACGTCTCTGTCATTCTGGATGGTTCAGGAGATACCGCCATATGGCGGCAGAATGCAGCTGTTGAGTTTGCAGGTTCAGAGCCTCCCAGCATTTCGTGGTGTGTTCCTTCTTATGCAAACTCATTTATTCAAGATGGGCTGATTATAGACTGGGCTGATGTGTATAAAATTGACCGCTACTCCTATTTTACTGATTTTTTGACGGAAGCACAGCGTACTGCCGTAGCTGATCAAGAGGGACATCTGCCGTTCCTTCCACATGAGGGTACCATTGGTGCGGTATATTATAATAAGACGATGTTTTCAGAGCATGGTTGGGAAATACCGAAAACCTTTGATGATCTTCTTGCACTGAGTGATAAGATAAATGCATCGGGGATTGCCCCGTTTGCCGTTGGAGGAGCAGACTTTCGTTACGCATGGCTGACTACGCAGATGATGGTATCAACAGCAGGCGTTGACAAGACACGAGCTTTGGCTACAAAGGATTTTGATCAGTGGGGAAATGAAGAGTATGGGTTTCCTCAGACGTTGGAGGCATTGCAGCAGTTGATTGATCATAAATTTTTCCATAATGGTATTAACGGTATATCAATGTCTATTGATGAGCCAGCCATGATGATCGGTGGAGAAATCGCTATGAGCTATGAAGGTATCTGGCGTATTGCCCAGTATATCAATGCAGGAGGCACCGACTGGGTTAATGCAAATTTGGATGTATTTTCGTTTCCCAATATAACTGAAAATGGGGACGGTGACGCGATTGTCGGCGGCACACCGGCGGGCTATGTGATCAGCACAAAACAGGAAGAGTATCAGATTGAAGCGAGCCTGGAGTATTGTAAATATTTAACGAGTCAGAAATATATGAGTCAACTGATCGAAAATGGTTATTCATTTCCTGCAGGAAAGGTAGATTATGATCAATCCAAGGTTCCGACAGTGACAAATAAACTTTATCAGATGTATCTTGCGGCAGCAGTTTCTATTGGTCCAATGGATGGTCTGACATCGAAACCTGAAATTGACATGACGCTTAAGAAGGAAGTAGTACCGATGATGATTGCCGGAGAGATGACGGCAGAACAGGGTATTAAACGTATGCAGGAAGTAGCAACCAGCGATTGATGCATTTAGAAAGGGGAGTATCTCATGGGTTGGTTTCAGCAGGATAGCAGAGAGAAAATGCAAATTCAAATTAAGATAGGTAATAAACATGTCGTATATGTTGCTTATGCGGCAATGATAGTATTAGCTATTTTTACCATTTGGCCTATCTGGTGGTTGTTAATGTCATCTTTGAAGACAACGCAGGATCTGTCGGTCAACCCGTGGGGGCTTCCACATCAACTGGATTTCATGAACTATTATAATGCATGGGTGAATTCCGGTTTGGTCCGTAATATTATCAACAGTACGATAGTGACTGTTATCAGTGTAATAGTGACGTTGGTTTGCTCCTCAATGATTGCTTATGTAGTGTCAAGAATAAACTTTAAGGGAAGAAATGCATTATATTATTTTTTTATCGCAGGGATGATGATCCCAGTACATAGTCTTGTGATACCATTGTATTTAAATACATTAAGCTGGGGGATGCAGAATAATCTTTTGGTGCTTGCATTGGTCTATGCGGCATTTAGGATTCCATTTTCCGTTTTTATACTGGAGGGGTTTCTGGCAGGTATTCCAAAAGAAATGGAGGAATGTGCGACGATTGATGGTTGTTCTGTATGGGGGTGCTTTCTGCGGATTATTGTACCACTTATCAGAGACGGAATGATAACAATTGGAATTCTGGCAATGATGTCAGCATGGAATGAATTACTTGTTTCCACCCTGCTAATAAAACGTCCCGAGTTAAAAACCCTGACTGTTGGGCTTCGTGGATTCGTTTCTGATGTACAGAATGAACAGACTCAGTTGTTTGCCGGATTGTTTATTGCCTGTTTGCCCAGTCTGCTTGCATACGCTTTCGCGTCAGATAAAATGGTAAAAGGCATGACAATGGGCGCTGTGAAAGGTTAAGGTACGGAATATGCGGATTAGTAAAAAGAATAAACCGTGGATTATTTTGTCGTTTATTGCTCCGGGAGCCGTAATCTATATCCTGTTTTTGATATGGCAGATTGTAGAGGCTGTTCGTTTGTCAACGTATTCATGGACAAGTATTACAGCAAAAGAATTTACGGGAATGAAAAATTATATTTGGATGTTTCAGGATACCAGTTTCTGGAATTCACTTCGTCTTACCCTGATATATATGGTAGCTACGGTAATTGGCAGTATGTTAATAGGATTTACTTTCGGCTATTTGATCTATATTGGTATGCGTGGAAAAAATTTTTTCAGAACGGTTTATTTTATTCCTACCGTTTTATCCGGCGTTGCCGTTAGCTATATCTGGCGGTATTTATTTTCACCTTCTTTTGGTATAACCAAGGGGTTTATGAAATGGCTGGGATATGGTGCGGATGTAAGTCCACTTGGAATTTCGGATACAGCATTCGCCGCAGCTATACTTGTTGCACTCTGGAGCGGTGTGGGGGTTCAGATTATGATGTTTAACTCTGCATTTAATAATATTCCGGAGGAGGTACTGGAATATGCAAGTCTTGATGGCTGTACAGGGCTGCGGTTGATACGGTATATGATTTTGCCTCTTTCATGGGATGTTGTTAAAATGATTGTGATTCTACAGGTGATTGGTGCGTTCAGAGCCTTTGATCAGATATTTGTCATGACTGCAGGAGGACCTTATCACAGTACGGAGATTTTGCCGATGTATATGTATTTAACGGCCTTTGAAAACAATAAATATGGCAGAGGAAATGCCATCGCCGTGGCCATCTTCATTATCAGCATGGCTATTACTGTTTTGCTGAGAAAAGTCCTGAAACAGGAGTCTATAATCTAAGTTAGAATAAAAATTACAGGAAAGTGTGAAGAGTATGAGTAAAGTGGTAGTGATAGGCGCGGGCATGATGGGAAGTGGAATTGGTGCAATGAGCGCGCTTGCAGGGAATCTTACGGTCCTGGTTGATACAACTGCCGAAAGAGCACAGGCAGGTAAGGTGAAAGCGTTTTTATGTATTAATGAGAGGGTAAGCAATCAACTATCGGGGGAAGAGGCAGGAAAAACAGCTAGTGAACTACTGAAAACATCCAGCGATTTAGAAGAATCACTTCAGGGAGCAGATCTTGTAATTGAGGCTATTTATGAGAATCTGGAGGCGAAGCAGGAATTATTTCAGAAAATTGACTCTGTGCTTCCCGCAAATGTACCAATTCTTTCAAACACATCAGGCATGAGGATTACGGATATTGCTGCAAAAGCGGAATATTATCCTGAGCGGACGATGACAGCGCATTTTTGGCTGCCGGCACATCTGGTTCCGCTTGTAGAAGTTGTTATGTGGGATAAAACAGACGAAGTCATGGCAGAAGGAGTAAAAGATACTCTGAAAGCATGGGGGAAGGCGCCTGTACTTGTTCGAAAAGATTTACCGGGACAGTTGGCAAACCGCATTTTACAAGTGATAATCAGGGAGGCAGTAAATATAGTTGACATGGGACTTGCAAGTCCGGAAGATGTGGATACTGCAGTAAAGATGGGGATGGGCATTCGATTTCCAGCCTGGGGACCATTGGAGCATATTGATGCAATTGGTCTTGATTTAGCGTTATCAGTGCAAAATACTGTTTTGCCGGGACTGAAAAACAATACAAAAAACTATGTATTACAGAAGATGGTCGAGGAGGGGAAAAACGGTAACAAAGGAGAAAACCATGTGGGATTTTATGACTGGACAAAACGTAGTATGAAGGAACAGATGGAAAAAAGAAATCAATTTATTATTCATGCGCTGCAGGAGATATTTCCCTGTGATTAGCGGTACGGACATAATCCCTGTTTAACTCCGTTTAAAATTGTGAACTGCTAATGTGCTCCGATGAAAGACAGTAAATAAATTAAGAGAGAAAGCCTTAGTAAAATTGTACAAAGCTGTGTTAAGCAAAGTACAGTTTTACTGAGGCTTTCCTAATGTTGTTATCTGCTATCACCGCCCTTATGCCGCTACGTGAAAATTTTGCCGTCCTGTAAGAACAAATAAAAAAGAAAAGGTTGAGTTAACAGAAAAAACATATTAGAATGTAAGAATAAAATCGAATCAATGGATTAACCAAAGAGACAATAGGAGGTATACAGATGAAGCGGATAACGCTGGATCAGCTGACTGGAAATTCAGAGAAGACATCCTACCAAATCCAGTACGACCACATCATGTCGCTGATCCGGGAGGGACGCATAAAGCCTGTGGCTGCTTCCGGAAAGAACGGGAAGAAGCCGGCGCTTTATCTGGAATACTGGATTACAGAGCCGGAAGAGGAGCAAAAGGAACGGCTGGAGCGGCTTCGGCTTCTTAAGGAAGAACTGGAATACGGCTTATCGCCTGCGATTGGAATCGATTATTACGTTTCTCATCCGGAGGTCTATGAGGCAGAGCGTTCCTGGGTGCTGATGATGGACTGGTATTTGAAGAACTGCCGGGAAAAGCTTCGGACGGAAGAGTCCATGAACGAGCGGAGCTTTGAGATCTGGGGCAGGGAAAAATTTCTTAAGGAAGAGCAAGGAAAGACGGTGTGCAGGCACATGGGGATATCCATGGAAATGCTGAATATCTATGATACGTCGGAACCGTTGGCTTACTATTCCCACACGAAAAAGGTGCCGCAGAATCTGCTGATTATAGAGAATAAGGATACTTTTTATACCATGAGGCGCCATTTGATCAGCGGCGGCGGTCCGATTTTCGGGCTGGAGACGGGAACTCTTATCTACGGCGCCGGGAAACAGATTCTCCGTTCATTCCGGGATTTTTCTCTGTGTATGGAGCCATATATTACCAATTCTGGGAATAAAATCTACTATTTCGGCGATCTTGATTATGAGGGGATTTCCATTTATGAAGATTTATGCGGCCGGTTTGGCGGGGAATGGGCGATAGAGCCCTTTAAAGCCGCTTATATAGCCATGACTGAAAAGGTGCTGAACACTCTGACCTCTCAGGACAGCCTTGATTCCGGCCTCTGTTCGCTGCCCGGGATGAAGGAGAAGCAGAGCCGCCGGGGCGGAGAACTGTTTTTTGGCTATTTTGAAGCAGCGGAGCAGGAAAAAATGAAGGTGGTTCTTCTGGCGGGCAAGTATATCCCACAGGAATGCTTAACGATCAGCGATCTGCCAATGAGGCCTGGTGATTACGATGGAACATGATTTTTTAAAACAGTTCTGGAAGCGTATGAAAAGCGTTGGCATGTACGCCCTTCTTTTTCAAAACAGCTTTCAGAAGACCACCTGGAAACAGTATGGATTCTTAAAAATGGATGAGCAGATTAATATGATCTTTGCAGTTCTGCTCTATATTATGGAACAGTCCCTAAAGGACGAGCCGTGCACTATGGATGATATCGGTGCTTATCTTGATTCCGTTAATCAGAAATATCTTCAGAAACCACTGTCCTATGAGGAGTGCAAGGAGCTGGGAGAATTTCTGATTAACGTCGTGCTCTGCAATGAGGGCCGCGCCATGTATTTTGACGGGTATGATTTTGAGATGAACGCTTATAAAATCATGCATATCAGCTTTGTGGCCAACCGGATCGTCTACGTGGACTCGGATGTGAAGAGGACATCCTACTATTTGACGGACGACGGATACAATCTGATTCTTTCCACCTTAGAGGTGGAGAATAATATGAAGCTGACGATCCACGAGATCATTTTCCAGATGCATTTGGAGAAAGCCAGCTATGACAAAGCGGTGGATGAGATTAAGAATATCTTTAACCTGCTGCGAATCCAGCTCCAGAAGATCGAGGAGACCATGAACCGCATCCGGAGGAATGCCTTAGAGTACACGGTGGCGGATTACCGTGAAATTCTGGAAGGAAATTTGGAGACAATCGCCGACACAAAGCAGAAGTTCCAGAACTACCGGGAGGTTGTGAGAAAGCGGGAGAGAGAGCTGGAGGAAGAACATATTAACGTAAAGCGTCTGGGAAAACAGGATGAACAGTCGCTGGAAAATCTCAGGATTATAGAGGGCTATTTAGACCGGTCGATTGACGAGTATCAGAAGATTTTGAGCAGCCATTTTGATTTAAAGGCGCTCTACACCAGGGAACTGGAGCAGATTTCCCAGATGGCGCTGATTCGGCGTTTTCATTTAAGAAATGACCTTTACGATAAGATACTGGATGATGTGACTGCCTTAGACCGGCTGGAATATTTCCTGAGGCCGCTGTTTAACCGGGAACAGGATAAGATCTACAATATCAACAAGGCCCTGGAATTCCAGAAGCCGGTCAGGGAGAAGAAGGAAGAGGCGGAAAGTATCTATTCCTTTGAAGAGGAAGTACTTGGCAGCGAGGAAGAGTACAGGCGCGAACGGCTGAAAATGTATGAGGCCAGTCTAAAGGTACTCCTCGGCTTTTTAAAGAGAGAGGGAGAAATCTCTCTAAAAGCAATCAGAGAGACGCTGGGAGATCAGTTAAAAGAACTGGTTCCGGATACGGATATTTTTAAGGAGATTATGGTGGAACTGCTTAAGAGCGGCAGACTCGACGTGCAGATGCTTAAAAAGGAGCGAAGCGAGAGCCTGGGCGATAAAAGTGCGGAATTCCGGCTGAGCGAGATGTTTCTCGATCTTTTGGAGCAGGACGACAGCCTGGCGGACGTGACGGCGCTGGAGGCGTACCGGATCGAGGATGGAGAGACAATCGTATTTGAAGGTGTGAAAAATGCTGAGGGAAGACTCTGTAATATCCGATGCTCCAATGTCCTTCTGCGTCTTTTAGGACATCGCGTGTGACAGGAGGGAGAACAGTGAAATGGCATATGAATTTTCCGATATCAGAACGAGCCAGGAGATCTTTTACCATCTTTTGATGAAGCGGGAGCTGAGGGAAGAGGATGAACCGTATCTCTATCAGGCGTATACGGAGCAGGAGCAGATCCAAAACCTGGTAAAGAGCCAGGGGGATGCGGCGGAGAGCTTCGTAGAGCGGTACGGCGGGGTGATCTATCTAATTCCAAAAGAGGATAATAATTTCCTGGGATTTTCGAAAAATCAGTTAAAGCAGGCGCTCTGCAAATCCACAGCGACAGATAAGGATTACTACCTGTCGCAGTTTGTCATTCTCACCCTTTTGGTGGAATTCTACGATGGACAGGGAAGCAGCAGTAAGGCGAGGGAGTATATGAAGGTGGGAGAACTTCAAAACTGTATTTCCGAAAGGCTGAAAGAGGGATGCGAACGGGCAAAAGATGAGGAAGAGCGGGAGGGCCTGGCTTTTTCCAACATGCTGGAGGCGTATGAGGCGCTCCGTTCCGATGACAGGGGCTCAAAGGCAAAGACGACGAAAGAGGGATTCCTCTATCATATCCTGAATTTTCTGGAGAAACAGGGGCTGATTGATTTTGTGGAGGAAGACGAGATGATTAAGACCACGAAAAAGCTGGACAGTTTTATGGACTGGAATCTGCTTAACCAGAATCAGTTTCAGAGAGTTTTAAAGGTGCTGGGGGTGGAACATGAGTAAGATCAATGCGGTCAGGATTATTAATTTAAATTATAATAACAACGCCATACGGATCAATGACGAGACGTTCCGCCTGGGAGGAAAAAGCACCCTTTTGTCCCTGCGCAACGGAGGCGGAAAGTCGGTTCTGGTTCAGATGATGACGGCGCCCTTTGTCCACAAGCGGTACCGGGATTCCAGGGACCGGCCGTTTGCCAGCTATTTTACGACGAATAAACCCACGTTTATTCTGGTGGAATGGGTGTTGGACGGCGGAGCGGGATATGTGATGACCGGAATGATGGTGAGGAAAAACCAGGATTTGTCGGAGGGAAACGGCGAAGAGCTGGAGATGGTTAATTTCATCAGTGAGTATAAGACGCGGTGCGAGCTGGATATCGACCATTTACCGGTGATCGAAAAGACGAAAAAAGAGATGGCGTTAAAGGGCTTTGGCGTGTGCCGCCAGATGTTTGAGCAGTGGAGGCGGGACCGGTCTGTCAAATTCTCTTCCTATGATATGAACCAGGCGCCTCAGTCGAGACAGTATTTTGACCGTCTCATGGAATTTCGGATCTACTATAAGGAATGGGAAACGATTATTAAAAAGGTGAACTTAAAGGAATCGGGCCTCTCAGAGCTGTTTTCCGACTGCCGCGATGAGAAGGGGCTGGTGGAAAAATGGTTTCTCGATGCGGTGGAAAATAAGCTGAATAAAGACAAAAACCGCATGAAGGAATTTGAGAATATAGTCACCAAATACGTGAGCCAATATAAGGAAAACCGCTCTAAGATTGAGCGCAGGGATACCATCCGCTTATTCCGGGAGGAGGCCGGTGAGGTCTTAAAGGATGCGGAATGCTACAGGGAAGAGGCTGCCGCCGCTGCCGCTCACGAGGGGAAGATTGCTGCATTTATCGGTGAACTGGACCGTCTGGAGGCGGAAGCGGAGAACGAAAAAGCCACCGTACAGGACGAGACAGAGGCGCTGGAAGCTGAGATTAAGAGAATCGGATATGAAGAGATTTCCTGCGAGATCCACGGATATGAGGAGGAGCAGACGCTTCACGCCCGCCGCCGCGATATGGCGGGCTTTGAACTGGACAGCCTGGAGCACGAGTGCGAGGGCCTGACACAAAAGCTGCGGCTTCTGGAATGCGCCAGATGGCGGGAGATTACCCGGGAAAGCTTCAGAGATTATCGATTTGCGGATGAGCGTCTGGCTGCGCTTCGGCAGAAGAAAGAGGATTTAGAGCCGGAGCGCGTAATGCTGGGGACGAGACTTAAGGCTTATTACGGGGAGATTTACCGAAAGGAGTCTGAGGAAGCGGAAAGACTTACGGAGTCTCTGCGCGTTACAAGAGAGCGGATTGCAGAGCTTAAGGGGCGCGAGGCCGGATATCAGAAAGCGCTGCAGGAGGCGGAGCGTCTGGCAGGCGGCCTTCAGACCAGGATATCCGGTTACGACGGCGAGGAGGAACGGTATAATCGGAGACACCGCCAGTCGTTGAGACGGAATATACTGGGCGAGTATGAACCTGCCGCGCTGGAAATGGCGGCGGACGGGCTTATCAGAGAGCGGGAGCAAGTCAGCCGCCTTATGACGGAGGGAAAGCGTGAGGCCGGCCGTCTGGAGGAAGAGCTGCGGATTGTGGATCGGAATTTAGAGGATGCGAAAAAGGATTTAATCCTCACGGAAACGGCGAAAAAGGAGCAAACGAAGGAACTGGGCCGTCTGGAGGAAGAACGGAAGGACCGGCGTGTGATTCTCCGCTATCTGGAGCTTCCGGAGGAATATCTGTATGAACGGGACAGGATCCTGACTGCCATTGAACGGAAGCTGAGCGACATCGCCATGGCGCGGCGCGGGTTTGAGAAAGAGCTGGACGAGCTGGAAAAGGAATACCGGAAGCTGGCGGAAGGAAGCGTGCTGGAGCTGCCCGCTGAATTCGAGGAGATGCTGGAACAGACCGGACTGCGCCGGGTCTATGGAATGGAGTGGCTGAAGAAAAATGGCAATTCCGTGGAGAAAAACCAGAAACTGATCAGAAGGCAGCCGTTTCTTCCATATTCCCTGATCTTAAGCCGCGGAGAGCTGGAGAAGCTGATTAAGAGTGGAAATGAATTGTTTACGTCATTTCCCATTCCGATTATTAAGCGGGAGGATTTGGAAGACGGAGCGGCGGAGTGCGACGGCGGAATCGTTTCGCTGGGCAAAATCAGTTTTTACGTGTTGTTTAATGATAATCTTCTGGACGAGGAAAAGCTGGCTTTGATGATGCGGGAAAAAGAGGTGCAGATTGGAAGAAAGAGGCAGGCGGCGGACCAGAAGGACAAGGATTACCGGGAGTATTTTGAAAAACAGGAGAAGATCCGGAGTCAGACAATTACGAAGGAGCGGTACGATGCGGTAGAACAGGAGATCGGCCGGCTGGAAGAGAAGATTTCGGAGCTGAACGCCGGGATCCTTAAGCTGTCGGCAAAGCAGTCGTCCCATAAGGAACGAAAACGTGTTCTGGAGCGGGAGAGCGCGGAGGCGGAGCGGAAAATAGAGGGGCTTAAGCGCCAGGAGGAAGACTTGGCAGCGCTTACCGGTTTTTATAAAGTGTACTTAGAGAGCCGGGCCGAGCTGTTAAAGTGCCGGGATAAGATGGAGGCGACGAGGCAGGACCAGGAGAGAAGCAGGCAGCTTTGCGATAAAATGGAGGCGAAGGAAAAATCACTGGAAGGTGAAAATGGGCTTTTAAGAGAGCGGATGAAGGAGACGGAGGGGAAACGGCAGATTTACGTTGGGTTTGGAGGAGAGCCTGCGGGAGAAGCTGCGAAAGAAGTTGTGGAAGAAGCAGCGGTTTCGGGCACAGGTGTAAGTGCAATAGATGCAGGAGAATGCCGTCTGGCTATTCCGTCTCAGGAAGAGGCGGTGGGCCTGGAAGCCAGGTATGCGGCCATAACTGGAAATCTTTCCGGTGAAGAAAGGGAGCTGGAGGAAAACTGCCGAAAGACTTTATCCGCCTATGAGAAGAATGAAAAAGAATTAAAACGGCTGGCAGAGAAGTACCGGTTAAGCGATGCAGAGTATCAGGATATCTGGTACAGTGCGGAGGAAAAAGACCGTGTGGATGATATGCTGGAGACGAAGCAGACGGAAAAAAAGATCAGCGAGAGGAAATGGAACGAGGAAGACAAGCTTGTGGCACTTGCAGTACAGAACAAAGAACGCTGTCAAAAAGATATGGTTAAAAAGTTTGGCGAGGAGGAGCCGCTGCCGAAAGATGCGATTACACAGGTGGATTTTGACGTCCGCCGGAGCCGGGCTATGGACAGGGTAAAGGATGCGAGGGACAGGCTCCGTGCAGTGGAAGAGAAGCTGCGGTCTTATGAGGGGAATCTGACGGCTCTCTCGGAATACCGGGAATTTTCGCCGGCAGAGGGGCTGGCCTGGGATTCGCAGATTCCGTTGGAGAATATGACGCCGAAGCAGTTAGGAGACTTTAAAGGAAGCATGATCCGCGATTACCGGCAGGCCCTCGAGAAGAGGAGCGGGAGAAAGGCAGATCTGGAACAGACGTTAAACCGTGTAGTGCGGCGGGAGGAATTTGCAGAAGAATTCTTCAAAAAGCCGCTGGAGACGCTTCTCCTTCTTACCGGCAGCGCAGAGCAGGTGATTATGCAGCTTACCACAGTACTTTCTTCCTATGAAAGCCTGATGGAAAAGCTTGAGGTGGACATCTCCATGATTGAAAAGGAGAAAGATAAGATCGTGGAGATCCTGGAGGATTACGTCCGTGAGGTTCACGCAAACCTTGGAAAAATAGACCGGAATTCTACGATCACCGTCCGTGACCGCCAGATTAAAATGCTGAAGATCCAGATCCCCAGCTGGGAGGAGAATGAGAATCTCTATCACGTCCGCCTGATGGACTTTATGGATGAGATCACGGCAAGGGGGATCGAGCTTCTTCAGGAGAACCAGAACGCCTCAGAGTATCTGGGAACGAGAGTGACGACGAAGACGCTGTACGATACTGTGGTTGGAATCGGCAATGTGGAAATTCGTCTGTATAAGATTGAAGAGAAGAGGGAGTATCCGATTACCTGGTCAGAAGTGGCGAAAAACTCCGGCGGCGAGGGATTTTTATCGGCGTTTATTATTCTCAACAGCCTGCTTTACTATATGAGAAAAGATGAGACGGATATTTTCGCAGACCGGGCGGAGGGCAAGGTTCTGCTTATGGACAATCCATTTGCGCAGACGAACGCCTCCCATTTATTAAAACCATTGATGGATATGGCCGAAAAGACCGATACCCAGTTGATCTGCCTGTCCGGCCTGGGCGGTGAGTCGATTTACAGCCGTTTTAACAATATTTATGTGCTGAATTTGATTGCGGCCAATTTGAGGAACGGGATGCAGTATCTGAAGTCCGATCATATCCGGGGATCGGAGGAGGAGACGATAGTGCTGTCGCAGGTTGAGGTGAATGAGCAGTTGGAGCTTAATTTGTTTTGAGGCAGATATGGATGCTGAGGGAAAACTGCGGCGGATAGCCGGATAAGGGAATAAAGATTATGATATATAATAGATTGAAAAAATCATGATTGACAGAAGAACTGGAATTGATTTATAATAAAGGTACAAAAAGGGCAGTACACTCCAGTGAGTGGCTTCCAAAGAATAACTGTTATAAAAAGTAGTCGTTAAACTTGGTAGGTTGGGCGACTATTTTTTTGTACCTGTAATCATAACGATAAGTACTCCAAACACAATCATCAAAGAAAGTGTCTCATATGTACTCATGTTATACCACCCCCTTTCGGAGATGGAAGTCACCCAGCAGTAGGTACTGCCTGCTTCCATTATACAAGGCAGTGAACAGGCTGTAAATAGAAAAGAAATCTTTGTTTACGGCGTGAACTTATAGTTGGCTTTAGCTATTAAAACTTATACCACGGAAACATACTTACTCAGTATAAAAATGCTGATGATTGAAAAAATCATGATTGACAGAAGAACTGGAATTGATTTATAATAAAGGTACAAAAAGGGCAGTACACTCCAGTGAGTGGCTTCCAAAGAATAACTGTTATAAAAAGTAGTCGTTAAACTTGGTAGGTTGGGCGACTATTTTTTTGTACCTGTAATCATAACGATAAGTACTCCAAACACAATCATCAAAGAAAGTGTCTCATATGTACTCATGTTATACCACCCCCTTTCGGAGATGGAAGTCATCCAACAGTAGGTACTGCCTGCTTCCATTATATTAGGCAGTGAGCAGGCTGTAAATAGAAGAATATAAAGATTTTGCGGTGAAGGCGTACAGATTTCAGCAATGGCTGGAAACGAAATCTGTGCGTTTTTCTAATTGCCTCAGCGGCTCGTGCACAGAATGTGCGGGAGAGCGTTAAAACTGTATGACATTTTTGATGGAGGGGAAAGATTGGGATTCACGGTGATCCTAATGTGTCACCACCCAACATGGACTGGCTGGCCCGTATCGGCTGTGATTTTGAAATGGCGTACTCCGGCATGCCGCGTTGCAGCCCGTTTCGAGGTTCGTTGCTGGCAAGGTGCAATCCGCACCACTGTGTACTGGGCCATGAAGAAGATCCGCTGGAAGAGGTGAATCTGGCACACAACGGGGAATTCCGGGAAAAACGTCTGGAGCTGGAGGCGTGTCTCCGGGAGTGGGAGGAAAAGACCGAGGATTTCGAGAACTCCCGCATTGTAAGAGAGGAAAAAGTATGATATACTTTGGAGACAATTAAGAGACTGTCATAAGGGGGGGACTGCGGACGTGGATTCCGCAGCATATACGGATGAAAAAATATATTGGAAACAGAGCTTTTTATCGGATGATACTCGCAATCGCAGTGCCGATCATGATTCAGAACGGCATCACGAACTTTGTGGGGCTTTTGGATAATATTATGGTCGGAATGGTGGGAACGGAGCAGATGTCCGGCGTGGCCATTGTGAATCAGCTGATGTTTGTGTTTAATATCAGCATTTTCGGGGCGATTTCCGGCGCGGGTATTTTCAGCGCGCAGTTTTATGGCAGTGGAAATCATGAGGGCGTGCGCCATACGTTCCGTTTTAAGCTTATCTTCAGCGTCCTGATTATCGTCGTGGCGGGCTTTCTGTTTTTGGTATGGGGAGAAGATTTTATATCCATGTATCTTCACGGTGAAGAGAATGCGGCGGGGCTGGCTCTGGCGCTGGATCAGGGCCATAAGTACATGCTGGTTATGATTCTGGGGATGATTCCGTTTGGCGTCGAGCAGGTTTACACCAGCACCTTAAGGGAGTGCGGAGAGACGGTTATTCCCATGAAAGCGGGAATCGTGGCCGTTCTTGTGAATCTCGTATTAAACTACATCCTTATTTTTGGAAAGTTCGGCGCGCCGGTGCTGGGCGTAGTAGGCGCGGCCGTAGCTACCGTGATATCCAGATTTATCGAGGCAGGGATTGTCATTCGGTGGACACACTGCCATAAAAAGAAAAATCCATTTATCATAGGGGCGTACCGCAGCCTGTACATTCCAGGAAGTCTGGTGAGGCGGATCATTATTAAAGGGATGCCTCTGATGGTCAACGAAGTTCTGTGGGCCGGCGGCATGGCGACGTTAATGCAGTGCTATTCCGTGCGCGGTCTGGCGGCAGTGGCGGGAATCAATATTTCCTCCACCATCGGAAATGTATTCAATGTGGTGTATCTTGCTTTGGGCAACTCGGTGGCCATCATCATCGGCCAGCTGCTGGGGGCAGGAAAGATGGAGGAAGCGCGGGATACGGATACGAAGCTGATTGCATTTTCCGTTTGCCTCTGCCTTGGAATTGGCGCTGTGCTGGCGCTTCTGGCGCCGTTGTTCCCTATGATTTACAATACGACGGATGAAGTGAAAGCGCTGGCGACTGCATTTATCCGGGTGATTGCGCTGTATATGCCAATGGGGGCATTTCTGCACGCGTCGTATTTTACCCTGCGTTCCGGCGGGAAGACGATTGTGACCTTTATCTTTGACAGCGTGTTCATGTGGGTGGTCAGCATTCCGTGCGCCTATGTGCTGAGCCGCTATACGGCGGTACCGATCGTTCCGCTTTATTTCACATGCCAGATGATCGAAATTATTAAATGCGTGATCGGGTATGTGCTGGTGAAAAAGGGGATATGGCTGCAGAATATTGTGGAGGCGTAGAGCGTGCCTGTAAATTGCTTTTTGTTAGCTGCGCTCCAGGCTTACGAGTCAGGAACGGCGTGCCGGACGCGGTGACCGGGGGCAGGAGGTCAGGATGGCCAGGATGAAAAAGAGGAGAGGTGCGGTAACTTTAATCGGAAGCGGCAGGCAGGAAGTGAAGGTGTGCGACATCGTAAATGGAATACCCAAGGTGAAGCGGGTGGAAAAGGGAGAGTATCTTGAGGTACGTCTGACGTACTCCCTGTTTCACAGAGAGATAAAGCGGTATGATAAGGAGACTTTTGAGGAAATAAAGAGGCGGTAGGGTTAGAGACTATTGCAGAGAAAGTAAAGCAGCTGGATGGTTTTCTGTTGTTGGAACGGAGGGCGTTTGGCTGTTTTTTTGACGTGTGTGGATGAGGGGAGATAAAAATAAAAGGATTGACATAGTAAATAATGATATGTTATAAATAACATAGGTTAAACATAACTTATAAAATATAAAAAGGATAACAGATGGGAGCATTGATGTGTGAACTTAATCAAGCATACCTAAAAGCGATAAACCTAAAGGCGAAAAAACCTAAAGGCAATAATACCTGGACCCAATTAAAACCTGAAACCAACATACCCATCCCTGCCCCAACTATAAGCAGTTAAAACACCGAAAAACCGTTTCACCATCAAAAAGGAGGATTATTATCATGGTAACAATTGATTACACAATTTTAGGAATGCTGAGCTGGAAGCCAATGACTGGCTACGACATGAAGCGCATGATGCAGGATTCGCCGGTCATGTACTGGTCGGGGAATAACAATCAGATCTACAAAGCTTTGGTACAGCTCCTTGATATGGGATTAGTTACAAACGAGGTGCAGTACCAGGAAAGCGCGCCCAACAAGAAGGTTTATTCAATCACGGATCGTGGGAAGGCGGCCCTGGAAGCGTGGATTCTGGAGACAGAACCGGAAATTCCGGAGTTTAAGAAAGCGTTTCTGATTCAGATTTCCTGGGCCGGACTGATGGAAAAAGAAAAGATTGACCAGCTCCTTGCCCGGTATGAGGAACAGGTCAGAGAACAGATTTCAATGCGGCAGGAGGAAAAACGGCGTCAGAAATATTTTCCAAACCGGTCTGAGCAGGAGCACTATGTATGGGACCAGATCTATGATAATCTCTGCCAGTCCTATGAGGCCGAACTTCAATGGACTCTCCGGTTCCGCGAAGGACTGAAGGCATTGAAATGACGACTGAACAAATGCGTGAAAATGCGGTAAAATACGGTAATGAGGAAAATACCAGATCCCATCAGTAGTTTGCCAGGGAGTCAGTCGTTATTTATCAAGTAGTTATCAGGCAGTCGCTGCCAGAATAATTAATTACCTGGTAATAGATCTCTGAGTTTAATGAACAAATAAGTAATGAATCACCACAAAAAATCAAAAGAAAGGGAGAAATATGGTATGCAGACAGAAATTATAATCATGAATCAGGCAAAAGCCGCGGTTATTTACAGCGAGGAATGCATTCTCAAGGACGTACAGTCGGCGCTGGACTTCATGATGAGTATGAAATATGAGACTGATTGTGATAGGATTGCGCTGAATAAGAAGGCGGTCGCAGAAGAATTTTTCATTCTCAGCACAGGTCTGGCAGGCGAAATCCTGCAGAAGTTTATAAATTATGGGATAAAGTTCGCGGTCTACGGTGATTTTTCCAGATATACAAGCAAGCCCCTGAAGGATTTCATCTACGAGAGTAATCATGGAACGGATGTGTTCTTTACCAGTGACCGGGAAGAGGCAGTCAAAAGGCTTACGGGATACGGTAAGCCCAGAGAAGCCAGGTCTATCTGATTGCCTTTGCCGGAACGCCTGCGACAACCGCATGATCCGGAATATTCCGGATGATAACGGCCCTGGCCCTGCTATGGTTTCAGCCTCTGCCAGACAGCAGGGATACAGTTCTTAAGCGTCTGGGCAATTCTGGCTTCACTCTCTTTGCACCCGGTATCCACCCAGCGTTTCAGCACCATGGTGAAGCCTGCCTGAAAATAGACGAAGTAATACATCATTTCGTCTTCCGATGTAATCCCGGCTGCCTGGCAGCGCGGTTTTATAATCAGATTCCACATGGGCTCAAATCCCTGCTTGAGCGGAAATGCCCGCCTGGTCTGCAGAGCAATCCGGTAGAAATACTGATGCTTTCGGATATGCTGCAGGAAAAGGAGAATCAGCGGGTCCGAGAACGGCAGATCTTCCGGATTGCTGTGGAACGGATAGCTTTCCAGAAGCTCCTGATGCAAAAAATCTTCCATTCGATCCAGCATGTCGTAAATATCCGTAAAATGCGCATAAAACGTGGACCGGTTGACTCCGGCAGTTTCACATATCTTTTTGACTGTTATTTTCTCAAATTCTGTGTGCTTCATCAAATCCAGCATGGCGGCATCCATGCGAATCTCCGTTTCCCGGTAGCGTTGATTATTTTTCGTATTCATGGCGTCAGCTCTTTTCCATTATTCCAACACAAATCGGTATATTGATGATTGTACAGAAAACTGTAACACAGTATGATAAAGAAAGCAAGAAAATGAATGAAATAACAGGAATAAATCACTGGAAAGGAACGAAGCAATGAAAGCAGCAATTTATATGGGAAAAGAGGACATCGAAATCAGAGAGATTCCCATGCCGGAGTGCGGGGATGACGATGTGTTGATTAAAAATATATACTCCAGCATTTGTGGGACGGATGTGGCTGTGTATCTGCATGGACCGAATACCGGACACCGCATAACGACCGGCGGAGAGTTCGGTCATGAGACCGTGTCGCGGGTGGCGGCAATTGGTAAAAATGTGACGGATTTCACTGTGGGGGAGCGGGTCTATCCGTATCCGCGCTTCGCTAAAAATGATACGAAACGGGCCGGGACAATTGGCGGATTCTCTGAATACATTCTTGTGCCCCAGGCGAAACGGAATCATTCGCTCTACTCGGTTCCTCAGGTGATACCGGACCGGATGGCCTGCCTGATTGAACCGTTTACCGTGGGATGCCGCGCGGCGAGAAGGGGACAGCCGCAGGCTGGAGAGAGCGCGGTGGTATTTGGGGCCGGTACGATTGGGCTGGCGGCCGCTGTCTCCTTAAAATACTTTGGAATGGAACGGGTCATGGTCTGTGATCGATCGGATTTCAGGCTCGCGGCAGCTGAGAGACTGGGATTTGCAGTCTGCAACAACGACCGGGATGATTTCGCCGCTGCGGCGGTGGAATACTTTGGCACAGCGCCGTCCCTGACCGGCAATACGGCCGATATTGACTGCTTTCTCGACGCAGCGGGAGCCGGGTGTATTCTGGAATTGTTCATGTCCCTGGGAAAAATCGGTAGCCGCTTCGTTTCCGTCGCTGTGAATAATGCGCTGCGAAGCCTCGATCTGCTGCATTTGACCTTTGCGCAGAAATCGATCATCGGTTCCGGGGGATATATGCCGGAGGATGTGCGGGACGTGATGAACATCATGGAGAGCGGAAGATGGGATCTGGAATCGATGATCACCCATGAATTTCCTCTGGATCAGATCGAGACAGCGATAAAAACAGCGGCGGATACAGAACATGCGCTGAATGTGACAATAAAACTTTAAGGATAATCGCAGCAATACCTTAAACTCAAACAATTCTGAAACAAAACTATGATACAGTAAGAAAAAAGGCGGAAAAAGGAGGAAGAAGATGCACATTCTGTACCAGTGGATCGGGGACGGAAGCCAGAGAATCAGGGAAAATTACAGCGCGTCCGAAAGCAGATCCCTGCACATGACGGGGGCGGCGGGCGCTCTTTGTATGCTTCTGGGGCTGGGGAAAATCATCTTCGGCGCACTGTCGCTTTCGGTGTTTACCTGCATAAACGGCTGTTATACCCTGGGGATGACGGCGGCAAGATACTGTGCCCTGGCGGGAACCGTGCATTCTAAGGAACGGAAGAAGCAGTATTGCTATTACCGTCTTGCCGGATCCGTTATGGTTGCTGCCAGCCTGTTGTATGTTGTATATTCCTTGTGGACAATCCGCCATCCGAAAACCGTCAATTATGGTAAAATCACGGCAATCACCATTGCAGCGATCACATTTACGGAAATCGGCGTCAATGTATGGGGCGTAATAAAGTACCGGAAGTACCATTCTCCCCTGCTCCACGCGCTGAAGATGATCAGTCTGGGGACTTCGCTGATCTCGCTGGTGCTGACCCAGTCGGCCATTCTTGCATTTGCAGATGAAGCGCAGGATCCGTCGGTCAATGGTTTTCTGGGAACGGTAACCGGAATCTGTGCGGCCCTGCTTGGTGTTTATATGATCCGGCGTATTAATCGAATTGAGGCTGAGGACTTCCATAGAGAGGACTCTTATAAGGAAAAGATTCATCATGAGAAGGGAGACGATCTTTATGATTCACATACTGGTGGCAGATGATGACGAGAAACTGACACAGAGTATCTGCAGTTACCTAAATAACTGCGGTTATGAGGCGAGAGGAGTGCTTTCTGCGGAATACGCCTATGGCGAGATGTACAGCAGCTTATACGATCTGATTATTTCTGATATCATGATGCCTGGAACGGACGGCTTTGCATTTGCCGAAACGATACGCGGGCTGAATAAGAGAATCCCGATCCTGTTTGTCAGCGCCAGAGATGATTTATCCTTTAAACAGAGGGGGTTCGATCTGGGGATCGACGATTATATGGTCAAACCTCTGGACTTAAGCGAACTGCTGATGCGGGTGCGGGCGCTGCTGCGCAGGGCCAATATTGAGGCCAGCCGCAGACTGGTGGTGGGAAGTATGGTTCTGGATGCCGATGCCATGGAGATTATGCAGGGAGAACAGGAGATTCCGGTGACCACGCGGGAGTTTAACATCATGTTTAAACTGCTGTCGTACCCCAATCATACATTTTCTCGTTCCCAGCTGATGGACGAATTCTGGGGCGTGGACAGCGATACCAGTCTGCGGGCTGTGGATGTCTATATCACGAAGCTGCGGGATAAATTTTCCGCCTGCAGTGAGTTTGAGATCAGGACGATCAGGGGGCTGGGATATAAGGCGGTGCTGTTATGACGGGAAACCATAGTACGGAGGATGGACGGGTCACCCGCCGTTATTTCTTTTTTCCCGCCTATGTCGCGCTGGTGTTTCTTCTGGCGGTTCTGATGGTGCTGCCGACGATCTTCTACGGCGGCGCCCATCTCATACTGGAAGAATCTGGTCCCTATATAAAATGGTATTTTCTGTATTGTATTGTTCTTGCGGCTCTCGTATCCGGTGGGCTGGCCCTGCGGAAGTATCTGAATTTTGACCGCCCGATAAAGAAGCTGAGCGCCGCGGCCAGACAGGTGGCGGAGGGGGATTTTTCCGTCTACATTCCCAAACGCCATACATCCAATGATATGGATTATATTGACGCGCTGTTTGTGGATTTTAATAAGATGGTGGAGGAACTGGGTTCCATCGAGACACTGAAAAATGATTTTGCGGCCAACGTTTCTCATGAATTGAAGACGCCTCTGGCAGCCATCCAGAACTATGCGCAGCTGCTTGGCACCACGGAGCTGACTCCGAAACAGCAGGAATATACAGAACGGATTCTGTCGAGCACACAGCGCCTCACATCGCTGATCTACAACATTCTGAAGCTGAACAAACTGGAAAGCCAGAAAATACATCCAAAACCGGAGCCATACGATCTCTGCCGCCAGCTCAGCGACTGCGCCATCGGCTTCGAGGCCATCTGGGAGCAGAAAAAGATTAATTTTGAAGCTGACATGGAAGACCGTGCCGTGATTGAGGCAGATGAAGAACTCATGGAGCTGGTATGGAACAACCTGCTGTCCAACGCCTTTAAGTTTACAAAATCGGGGGGAACGGTGAGCCTGCGCCAGTTTTCTGACGAAGAGCGCATCGTCACCGAGGTGGGGGATACCGGTTGCGGTATGACGCCGGAGATGATGAAGCATATGTTTGATAAATTTTATCAGGGGGATACATCCCATTCCACAGAGGGAAACGGCCTTGGCCTTGCCCTGGTGCTGCGCGTCCTGGAGATGAGCGGCGGGACGATAACCGTGAACAGCACAGAGGGGAAGGGCACTGTCTTTACGGTCTCACTGCCCCGAGCGGTACTGGCATAGAAGGGGGAATCACAGACATCATGACAAGAATCAGGAAAGACGGCACGGAATACGTGGGATATGAATACAAGGAGAAGTCTGTTCCGGCCTCATATGCATCGCTGTATCTGGACAGTTATCCCTGTTTCGGATGGGAGGAGGATCCAAACGGTATGAGCCGTAAAGCGAATACGGAGACCGCCGGCCGTGCAGTTCTGCGCTTCCGGAGAGACAGAAAACTCTGCAACAGGGCGGAACTGACCCGTCTGCAGAGGAACTTTGACAGCTGTGTCGCTGAGATTGATGCGCTGGAGCAGTCTAAACGCTCGAGCGCTGTCATGGGAGCCCTTGTTACCGGAATCATGGGAACCGCGTTTATGGCCGGCTCGGTGTTCGCTGTTACGGCAGAACCGCCGATGGTGGTTCTCTGTATTTTGCTGGCGGTCCCCGGTTTTACGGGATGGATTCTTCCATATTTTTTATATCGGGCGCTGCTGAGGAAAAAGTCGGCAAAGGTATCGCCATTGATAGAAGACAAGTATGAAGAGATTTACGAAATTTGTGAAAAGGGCAGTGACCTTTTGATTTGAAACAGTATGAGCGGCAGCTTCTCGCGTAAAAGGAAATGATTACGTGAGAAGCTGCCGCTTTTTAATATTACAGAAACAAATATCAAACAAGAAAGAAATACAGAGGGGCTATACTCTCTATATCCCATTGAGAAAGGCGGTGAATGATAATACACGGACGAAAGACAGGGCCTGTGAGTAAGAGCGGTGACAGGCTGACTCTCATGCTGCTGTTTTATATTGCGGCTGTCTGCGGTTGGCTGTGGGAAGTACTGGTATACTGGGGCACAAGTGGATTTGGTGGTTCGCTGACGGAGCTTTTAGTTTTTTACCGGGGTGTTCTGCATGGGCCATGGGCGCCGATCTATGGCACAGGCGGTATCCTGCTGGTTTTGCTTTACCGGGCAGTACAGGAGAGAAAGGGATATTTTTTAATTGCCGCCATGGCGGTTTGTACGGTGGTGGAATATGGAACCTCATGGATTCTGGAAGTATTCTTCCACGCCAGGTGGTGGGATTATTCCGGGCAGTTTTTAAATCTGCACGGAAGGATCTGTTTCGTCAGCATAGTGGGCTTTTCCCTGATTGGACTGTGGGCGGTACAGGCCGTCGTGCCTGTCTGCACCGGATGGATTCAAAAGCTGACGTGTGAGACCAGAAAATGGCTCTGCCTGTTGGTATCATTGCTGTTCTTTCTGGATGTAATTGTTTCTGTTTATAAACTCAGCATCTCATAGTAAATGCACTGCTCACAGCGGGTGTCATGGAAGATGCAGTTACGTTAAGAGATACTGTATTTCGGAATCGGCGTATTGCCGTTCGGATCGTGAGAGGAGATTAAGATGGCTGAATATCGTTTAAAACCTGGTAAAGCCGGGGGAAAAGTAATTAGTGCTTATGAGAAGATGGAGAAGAAATTTACGAATGCATTTCTGGATGAGGATGCGGTTTCCGATTCAGGATACCGCCTGAAGACAGGAAAAGCAGGAGAGTCGGTCAAAGGAGCGTATAAGAAAATCGAGGATTGCGTGGTGGGTGCGTATAAAAAGGTGGAAGATGCCTTTGTCGATGCGTTTTTGGTACGATGTGATGAGGAAGAGCGAGGGGAGGTGGACAAATGAATAAACTAGGGGTTGGTATGGTGATAACAGCCGGCGCCGTGGTTATGGCGGTTGTGGCAGCGGCAGCGGTTGTTCGCAGGAAAGGCAGTACGACACTGCATAAATTTTTGTGATGAAGCAGATATGCATATTACTTACAAAATATTCCGACTGGATTTCCAGTCTGGTTTACTACATCGGAGGACAGGGGTATACCCACAGTTCGATTGCGCTGGGAGACCAGCCGACACAGTTTTACAGCTTTAATTACCGGGGATTTGCCGTGGAAACAACAGAAAAACACAGGCGGCGGGGAGTCCGGTACAGCCGCCTCTACCGCCTGAATGTTTCGGATACCGTCTATGAACGGATCGAGGAGAGAATCCGGCATTTTCTCGAAAACAGGGAGAAGTACCGCTATACCCGTCTGGGGGTATTCTGTTGTGTTCTTCGGATTCCATTGTATTGGAAAAATCATTATTTCTGTTCTCAGTTTGTGGCAGAACTTTTATCAGAGTCGAACGCGCTGCGGCTGTCCCGCAAGCCGTGCTTTTATCTTCCCAACCATTTTATACGCCTGTTGGAAACACAGCCCTGCCTTGCCGGAATGGAACAGGATTTCATTTAAAATAACAGGAAAACCCATTCAATAAAAATGTTAACTATGGAGGTTCATCATGAAAAAAAGTAATTTTACAGCATTGATTCTTGGCACCGTCGGTATCGTGTTTTTTGCACTGGGAATGTGTATGGCACTGGTTGAAGAGTGGGGGCTGTTCCGGAAAGGCATCATAGCCGGTGTGGCCGGCCTTATCATTCTTCTGATTACTGTGATTGTATGGCGCAGAATGGAAGGAAAGAGTCCTGTCAGGCTGAACGCAAAGACCGTCGGATCGGTACTGGCCGGTGTGCTGGGGGCGCTGCTGCTGGGCGTTGGCATGTGTCTGTGCATGGTATTTGACAAAATGATTCCGGGTGTCATCATTGGTCTGGTGGGAATACTTGCACTTCTGATGCTGATTCCGATGACAAAGGGAATTCACGATTAAACGGACTGCTACAGCAGTTTTGTGTTCCGGTACTTGCCCTGGGGCTTTGCCGAAACACGGAACCGCTGTATATTTTTATGGAAGCATTGTGTAAAACGCCGGGGCAGCCATCTGAAGTTTGCAGTAAACTGCATGGATGATTTTGAGGAGGCGAAAGGCTGGCTTTTATGATAACCAGATGGCCTGCTCCGGCGGATGAAGTGCAAAATAGAAAGAGCCGGTAATCCGAAGTTTTATAAACTTCTGAATTATCGGCTCTGCGTCTTTGCGTCTGGCTCTTTTATGATTGTTATCTGAAGCTGTTTTAGATTAATCAGACTTTCCTGTCTGCATTTGGGGCAGTACAGGGGGAAATTCTTTAGTTCCGTGTCGTCTCTTACTTTCATTCGCGTCTTGTTCCCGCAAATCGGACACAGTAACCACATGGCGTTCATCATTTACTATCACACTCCTAACCGGCAATTCCATGTCCGGATTATGCAAACAAGGGTTCCACACATTCTTTTATGAAATCCATTCTGTCCCCGGTATTTTCTTTGAAAAGAGAAGCGATGGCGATGACAAGCTTTTTCTTCCGGTTGACATAAATCGTATTACCACTGTCTCCCATGGCTGCAAAGGCATTTTCATCTGCGATCCACCACAGATATCCGTAGGGCAGATTTAACTCCTCCCACCGGCTGTGCTCCCTTGTGCTTTCGGCAATCCACTGGGCAGAGACGATCTGCTTCCCGTCCCATTTGCCGCCGTCTAAGTAAAGCTCGCCGATCTTCGCCATGTCCCTGGCCGTGAGCGTCAGCCCCCATCCCGCCGCATGAATCCCCTTTGAGTCCATCACCCAGCCGCTTACGTCTCTGGCATTCATAAAGGCGTAGTGGGCTTCTTCATTTACCAGGGTCACACTGCCTTTCACCGTAATACCGAGCGGGGTGAAGAGGTGTTCCGCTGCAAAATCGAGCACGGATTGTCCGGTTGCCTTTACCAGAATGCCTGACAGGATGTCCGGACCAATAAAGGGCGTATAGCGGAATGTTCCCGCTTTTTCCGTTCCTCCCAGTAATTCCAGCGCGGTGCTTACCCAGTCATCCCTTGTAAAATATTCCAGATACGGCTCTTCCTGATGCTTGAACGGGGCAGTCATTGTCATCAGATCCCGAAGCGTTATATTCCGTACCGTTGTTTCCCCTTCGTTGTAATTTTCAACCGGGAAATCCGGGAAAAAGTCCAGCACCTTCTGGTTGACGCTCTGGATCTCTCCTCTGTCGACGGCGATGCCGATCAGGATAGAAATAATACTTTTTGTTACCGAAAAAATGTTGATGCAGCTGTCAGCCGTGCATCCGTTAAAATAGCCTTCGTACTGTGTTTCTCCATTCTTTAAAACAATCATGCCGGCAGTATTACTGTAACGACTATGAATGATCTCTTCCAATGCAGCGATCGTTTCCTGATTCATATTGTTATTCTCCTTTGTCATTAGGCGCCATTATCGGGCAGCCATGATCAGGTACCTGTTATTAGATACCCATTAGCTGGTGTCGTTTCAGCCTAGTTCTGCCTCCTCAGATGATGGGATTACCTCCTCATATCTATAGGGTAAATGCATTAAAAATGTTTTTCAACAACTTTTTTAAAAATTTTATGTTTAGTACCGTGGATAAAGAGGAAAAGGCACGCTTAGCTTTTTAACAGCGTGCATAAAGCCTGCTGTTAAAGAGGGGCTGTTTTCCCCAAACGTCTGATACTATTTGGCACGTATTCCTTCAAAAGTTCAGGATGAAACACGGAAGAAATGAAGCATAGATCATAGTGATGGGCTGGAAAGTTAAATCCCGGATGACTGAGGCTCCCACAACTGGTCGGAGTGCAATATAAGACCAGGCATCAGGATAATAAACGTTTACTGAAAACGAATGGGGGTATCATCAGCACAAAACGAGTTGTAGATGAGGATTTAGCCCAGATGCGGTTGTTGTGAAAAACGTCTTCACTCCTAAGTATAGACGAAAAATGATATACAATAGTTACACGGAATGCAGGTAATGTGGCGGTGGGTGAAGCTACAGGAAATCACGATTGATAGGAGAGTGTGTATACGGATTATTTTCCCACTGAATCAGGAATTTCACCTCATAAAGCAGAGTGCTATTCTTTGTTCTCATCAAAGTTAAAAACTGCTGCGAGAACTCTGCAGCAAACATCTGGATGAGGGAAATTTGAATTTTGTGGCGGACTCAGACAAGAAAATCTATGTAAAATGGTTCAGGAAGCTTGACTAACCTGATAATATGTGACATAATGACAGTATAATGACATGTCAGAATAACAGGAGGTAAATTATGGCTCAGAAAATAGTACAGGGGAACGAGGCTCTTGCAGGTAAGATTAAATTTAGACGCAACGAACTGGGGCTAACGATTGAGGAGGCTGCTTCACGGGCAGGGGTGGGGACAAAAACGTGGAGCCGGTATGAGGCAGGCGAATCCATTCGCAGAGATAAATGCAAAGGGATCTGTAAAGCATTGAACTGGAAGGGGCTGCCGGATCAGGACGGGGAGGAAGACAGTCGTATCTCCGTTCAAGAATATAGAAACCATGAGGCGTGGTCTCGGTTTCTGGAAAACGAATATGGCGCCGGAGCCGCCATATCCTTTGCCACAGGCAGTGATATACTGCTGGACCAGATCGAGGAGGACATGACAGCGCTCGCTTGTATGCCCGCCGGATCTCACATCGGGCAATTGGATGTGTCCTGGCTGTGTGAAAGCCTTCCGGACCAGTTCCTGATGCAGTATGATTACCTGTTTTTATATCAGATGAAATGTACTCTGCGCAAAATGAGGCTGCGTGCAAACAATGGTTTGGCCATGACTGCTCATAGTGTGATGGAAGAACTGCTCCTCTATCTTTGCTATGAAGAAGCCTCTGTTCTGGTTGAACTTAGCGGCGGGATCAGTGGGCTTGAAGAAGATGACGGCGATTTCGAAGAGTGGGTATTTGATCTGTTCGATGATATGGACATTATTAGCTTTTTGTATTCTGATGTTTATCTTGATTCGGATGATACATATCATTTTTCACACTGGGGGGATCAGCAGTTTTACACAGATTGAATCTGTTGACTGGTGTAAAAGGAATCAATGGATAAATTGGCTGAGAATGGGAGGGTATATATGTTTGAGACGATGGAGTGGAAGGACGTTTATAAGTTATGGAAGACTGGCTGCTGTTACTTTCCCCAGATGCTTTCCAGCTCTGTATCTGCTGAAACAATATTTGTAGAATATAAGCAAGAAGGTTATTTCTACGGATACGATTGGCTTCGGCATGATGAAGTGGCAAAGCGGAAAGAACTGATAGAAAAAAATCCAATCAGTTTTATCTATTTTACCAAGCCAGCAAATAAAGGAACGATCCAAACGGCCGAAATGCTTACAGAGGCTCAAAACGAAGAAGAGCTTGCCGCTGTCTGGATCGCCGCAACCGCGAAAGAACTGTCTGAGTGCAGAGGTGGATCTGGTATTCTGTGCCATTCCGACATACTTTACATGGCAGCGTGCAAATTTTTACAAGACCGCTATTATTTGTGGCACCACGCAATGAAAAGGCTGGTTCCGGAAATCATGGTCCCGGATTCAGTTATTAAAAGTGTCGTCTGCAACGATGCAGAACCGGTTATAGGACTTATACAAATGAACACAATGCTGCTAAAAAGCACTTGGAGTATTTTGAGATATTCATCCTTAAAAGAAGGCAATTTGCCGGAGCCTTATTATCGGCGAAGCATCTGAATGATTTAAAAATCAATTGGAGAAATAATTTACGAGTCATCAGCATCAGAATAATATAAAGATCCTTTTCGTTTGTCATGGCAATATGTTCCGGGACATTCCAATAGGATTGAATGAATATGTAAATGAAAAATGCAAGAAAAGCACTGAAAAATCGTGATTGACAGATAAATCAAAATTGGTTTATAATAAAGGTACAAAAAAGGCAGTTCACTCCAGCGAGTGGCTTCCAGAATATTATGTTTCTATAAAAATAGTCACTATTGCTCTGGTAGGCGGGTGACTATTTTTTTGTACCTATAATCATAACAACAAGTACTCCAAACGCAATCATTAAAGAAAGTGTCTCATATGTACTCATGTTATACCACCCCCTTTCGGAGATGGAAGTAACCCAGCAGTAGGAACTGCCTATACACATTATACGAAAGGATTAACTGCCTGTAAAGGATACAAATGGAAACCAACTCTTGTTTATTGGACAAATTTATAGTAGACTTTATCTGACAAAAATCGAATGGAGAAACGATTTATGACTCATCAACATCAGAATAATATAAAGATCCTTTTCGTCTGCCACGGCAACATCTGCCGCTCCCCCATGGCCGAGTTCATCATGAAGGACATGGTAGAAAAACGCCGTCAGGCCGACCGTTTTTACATTGCCTCCGCGGCCACCAGCCGCGAGGAAATCGGCAATCCGGTTCATCACGGAACGAGGAACAAACTGCGCCAGTTCGGTATTTCCACAGAGGGAAAACGGGCAGTGCAGATGACGAAGGCCGATTATGACAAGTACGATTATCTCATCGGGATGGAGCAGTGGAACATTACCAACATGATGAGAATTCTGGGAAGCGACCCGGAGAGAAAGGTCTCAAGGCTTTTGGACTTCGGGCCAAATCCGAGGGATATCGACGACCCGTGGTATACCGGAGATTTTGATTCTGCCTACCGGGATATCTGTGAAGGATGTAAGGCGCTGCTTGACTACATTGACAGATGTGACCTTTAAGCCGCTGAAAATAGCAAGCCTCCTGTTTTCCGGTACTAAGCGGAAGGGAGACCTTTTATGAAGAGGGGATGTAAAATACCCCTCTATTTTCTTGTGAAAATATACTATCAGTTGTGATAGTTGTGGATATAAATTGTGCATTATATAATAAGAAAAAAGAAACGGAGTGAGCAGCCTTGAATCAGTATAAAGGGGAAGCGTGGCTGGGAGAAGAGCCGCAGATCAGGGAAGAGTCCATAACTGAGACCGTGTCTGCCGACATAATCGTGGTAGGCGGAGGTTTGGCCGGAGTCGCAGCCGTCAGGCGGGCGGCGGAGATGGGGATGAAGGTTCTGCTTTTTGAAAAATGCAGGTGCGTTCAGGCCAGATCCGGAGATTTCGCTGTCATGGACAGCAGGGTAGCGAAGCGATGGGGACGGGATCATTTAAATAAGACAGAGATTGTCAATAACCTGATGCACGATATGGCCTACAAGGCCAGCCAGAATATTTTAAAACGATGGTCGGAGGAAGCCGGTAAAGCGTTTGACTGGTATCTGGAGGGACTGGAAGATATTGCGATTCTGGACCGTACCGATCAGGTTCCGCCCAAGGGCGCAAAATGCTATATTCAGCCGAGGCGTCTGCCTCTGCCGGAGGGCTTTGACAACACCGAAGAAAATTTCAAATGCTATCAGGTGACTGCCTGGATACGCCCGTCACATATCGCCCTGTGCCGCGGTAATTTTGAGCTGGCGGAGAAGACGGGAAATGTGACCTCCTTCTTTAATACGCGGGTAAAAAAGCTTTTGAAGAATTCAGAGGGCCGGGTGGAAGGTGTAATTGCCGAAACCAGAGAGGGTAGTCTCATAAAGGCTTACGCCTCTAAGGGAGTTATTCTGGCTACAGGTGATTATATGAATGACGAAGAGATGCTGAAACGGTTTCTTCCGGGAATGCTGGAAACACCGAAACAGTGGACCAGCTATGACCTGGACCGGCAGCCCTCCAACACGGGTGACGGCCATAAGATGGCACTCTGGGCAGGAGCGAAGCTTCAGGACAGTCCCCACGCGCCTTGCGCCCATCATATGGGAAGCGTGTTCGGCGTAGCGGATTTCCTGCTTCTCAATACCCGTGGAAAACGGTTCGTCAATGAGGACGCGCCGGGACAACAGCTGGGAAGCCAGATTGAGAACCTGCCGGATAAGACCGCGTGGCAGATCGTGGACGGGAACTGGAGAAGCTATATACCGAAGGAGTATCCGAACCATGGCTCTGTGTGCTTCGTCATGGAAGATGAGGAACTGGAGAGCGGGGCGGTTTATGATAAGCTTTGCTTTATCGACAACTACATCGCACCGAAGTATGTCAGGAAAGCGGTGGAGGATGGCATACTTCTGGAAGCGGAGACGCTGGAGGAGCTGATTGTGAAAACGGGTCTTCCTGCGGATACGGCGCTTGCGTCGGTGGAACAGTACAACCGTCTCTGTGAGCAGGGGGAGGACACGGACTACGGCAAGAGAAAGGACCGGCTGTTTGCGGTAAAACAGGGGCCGTTTTATGCGGCAAAATTTACACCGGCAGTCATGATCGCAGCTATGGGAGGAATCCAGAGTGATGAGGACGCCCACTGCTACGACACAGAAGGAGCGGTCATTCCCGGTCTATACGCTGCGGGAAATGTGCAGGGAAACCGGGTAGCTGTGGATTATCCGCTGACCGTGCCTGGCCTGAGCCATTCGCTGGCTCTGGTATACGGAAGAATCGCCGCGGAGAGCGCAGTGGGGGAGAGCCGGTAAAATTCCAAATAAATAAGGCAGACAATAAATCAATCTAAACAGCAATTCAACATAAATAGTAATTCAATATAAATAGCAAAAACTGCGCATCTGCGCATGAAAATGGAGGAAAAGGAATCATGAAAAAAACAGGAAAAGCTGTGGCACTGATGATGGCTCTGGCAGTAACCGGAGCGCTGCTTGGAGGCTGTGGGGCGGACAGTAAGACGGAAGCGGGACAGACAGAAGCGGCAAAGACGGAAGCCGGCAGCGGTACAGAGGATTCCGCAAAGACGGAAGCAGCCGGGGGAGATGCTGCAGAAGGAACTGTAAAAGAAGATATCCGTGTCGTAACATATTTTGCAGGCTCAGATGCCTACGCACCGGTCTGGAAAGAGGTTTGTGCCGATTACATGAAGGACCATCCGGGCATTACCATCGTCGATGAGTCCCAGCCGACTTCTGGAAGCAACGATTTATTCAAGACGAAGGTTCAGGCCGATCTGGCAGCAGGCAATCCGGCGGACCTGGTTCTCTACTATACGGGCGAAGCTTATACGAAGACCTTCGAGGACACGGGACTGTTCGTGACGTTTGAAGATATTTTGAAGGCAGATCCGGAATGGGCGGGAAACTTCAAGGAGTCTCCGCTGGAAAATGTCCAGTATCAGGGCAGGCAGTATGCGCTTCCGTTCATCGGATATTACGAGGGAATGTTCTACAATAAGGCGCTGTTTGAGCAGTACGGTCTGGAAGAGCCAACCACATGGGAAAATATCATGAAGGCAAACGAAGTATTCTCCCAGAACGATATCGTGACGCTGTCCATGTCCCTGGGTATGCCGTATATCACCACGGAAAATTTCATTATGGGAGCTGCGGGCAAGGAAAATCACAGAAATTATTTTGACGAGAGCTGGGGCATCGCCATTGACTGCATCGCAGAGCTTTATCAGAAGGGCGGACTGCCCAAAGACACCTTCACGATCTCAGAGGATGACGTGAGACTGCTGTTTTCTGAAGGAAAAGCGGCCATGATGATCAATGGTTCCTGGTGTACCGAGAGTCTCCAGAGCAATCCGGATATGAGAATCATCTCCATGCCAACGCTTCCGGGAGGAACAGGCGGCGAAAACTGTGCGATCGCGGGATTTTCCTCTGGATGGCACATGACAAAAGCAGCCAGTGAGAGAAGCGGAGAAACCTTAAAATTCTTAAAATACATGACTTCTCCGGAGACTATGGCAAGATTTATCGCTTATGGCGGAAGCCCGGCCATCGTCTGTGACGCACCGGAGAATTCCAGCGAACTCTTAAAGAGCGCGGTAACCATGCTGGAGAAGGCGCAGTATCAGGATGCGGCTCTCGATTCACAGGTCAACCACGAGGCATATGAGACTTTAAACAACGGAATCCAGTATGTCTGCGAAGGCCAGATGACGAGTGCAGAGGTACTGAAACAGGCAAAGGAACTGAATGAATCCGGTCAGTAAGACGGAAGGCTCAGACAGTGATGAAAGCCGGGGGCTGTGCTTTAGCGGGCACAGCCTCCATCGCACGTAAGCGGCCAAAGGATGCCCGCTAAGTGTTCATAACAAGGAGGAAACAACGTGGCACTGAAAGGTAAAAAATATGTCTGGATCTGCATCACCCCGGCCATGATTCTGATTCTGGCGTTTTTGATCTATCCACTCATAAAGACGGTTATATACAGCTTTTCTTCCTGGTATAATTTTGCACTTACCAGTGAATGGATCGGTCTCGACAATTACAAGCGGATCTTTTCGGATATGGTCATGCCTGTGGCATTTAAGAATACGGCGATTCTGATCGCAGGTGTGCTGATTTTCCAGGTGGGGTTTGCACTTCTGCTGGCGATTATGGTGGACAGCGCCCACCATGGATTTAAACTGTTTCGGACGGTTTATTTCTTTCCTATCGTCATTTCCGGTACGGCGATCGGTCTGATGTTTACCCTGATCTACAAATACGAATACGGTCTTCTCAACTACTTTGTCACACTTCTGGGATATGACAAGCAGGTCTGGATCACGCCCCGGACGGCGATCTATCTGGCCCTGATTCCCGTTCTGTGGCAGTATATCGGTTTTTATTTCGTGATTTTCCTGACCGGCATCGCCAAGATCCCGGAGGACATTTATGAATCAGCCATGCTGGATGGCATTACACCAATCAAGAAGATTTTCTATATCACCATCCCGATGTTAAAGGATGTGCTGGTATCCACCGTGGTGCTCGTCGTTTCCGGCTGTTTCCGCGTGTTTGATACCATCTACGTGATCACGAAGGGCGGCCCCATGAACTCCAGCCAGCTGCTAAGCACCTACATGTACCAGACCGCTTTTGAAAAATACAACGGCGGCTACGCCAGCGCCATTGCGGTGGTGATGATATTGATCGGCGTATTGCTGACCATCGGACTTCGAAAACTTCTGAAGGCCGATGGTGAAGAGTAAGGAGAGACGGCATGGGAAAGAAAAAAGTAAAAATCAGCAGTATTCTGTTATACGCGGTTCTCATTTTCTGGCTTCTGATTACCGTGATTCCCATTCTGTGGGTATTTGAAAATTCATTCAAGCCTTCGGAGGAGATTCTGTTAAATGGAGTAGCCCTTCCGAAAAATCTGGATTTCTCGAATTACCGTTCCATTTTCTCCTATCCGGATGTGAACATGTTCCGCTCCTTCTTCAACAGCTTCCTGATATCCGGAGGCGTGGTGGCGGGAGTCGTCTGTCTCGGAGGCCTGGCGGCGTTCGGTCTGGGACGTTTCGATTCAGGCATTGGTAAAGTTGTGGATGCCGGCATGGTAGCCTGTCTTCTCGTACCGGCATTTGCGACCATGATCCCCAACTTCGTCACGGTAAGCCACCTTCCCATCCGGGAGACGTATTTCGCAGTTATCGTGCCCCAGGTGGCGGGCAACCTCTGCTTCGCCATTATGCTTCTGTCGTCCTATATGCGCTCCCTTCCCAATGAACTGGATGAGGCGGCCATCATCGACGGAGCAGGGCCGTTTCAGGTCTTAAGGCACATTACGGTGCCGCTGTCGAAACCCATGTTCGCTACAGTGGGAATCATGGTATTTATCTGGTCCTACAATGACCTGATTACGTCTCTGGTCTACATATCCGATCAGAAGCTGAAGCCTGTCTGCGTGATACTGACCATGGTCAGCAACATGCACGGCACAGATTACGGTGCCATGATGGCGGCCATTTTCATTACGGTGGTCCCGGTCCTCATCCTCTATATGATGTCCCAGGAAATGGTCATCAAGGGGCTGACAGCGGGAGCTGTCAAGGGTTAAATCCTTAGGGAAACTTCGGGAAAATCTGCGGTAGAATCTGCGGAAGTACATAAAGGAGAGTTTGGATGAGAGTATTTGCCAATCACATTGGATTCGACAAGACGGACGACAAAACAGCTGTACTGGAGCTGGAGAAAGAGGCGGCAGAGTTAACAGCCTGGCTGGAAGCGGATGACGGAGAGAGGTATGACGTATCCGTAAGCGGCCCGGAACGGATTCCGGACTGGTCGGAGGGCTGCTATTATGTTCTGGACTTTTCCGATGTCAGGCGGGAAGGCACGTACCGGATTGCCGGAAATGCCGACGGGAAGGCATTCCGGTCAGAGATCATTCCGATCACCGGATATTTTCTGAACCTGCGCATGGTGAACGCGTCCAGGGCTTATTTAAAGGGGGAGCGGTCTTCGGGAGAATGGCTGAAGGCCGACCGGAATGTGCAGTTTAAGGGAGCAAAAGAGGGAACGCTGGATTTACATGGAGGCTGGTATGACGCTTCTGGTGATTTTGGAATTCATCTGACCCAGCTGTCTCACACCGCCGTTTTCAACCCCATGCAGTCCCTTCTGCCTTCCTACGTCTGTTTCGATCTTGTGGGACGGATGGAACGGGAGGAGCTGCAGGACTGCCGGATTCTGAAAAAGGAGCTTCTCGACGAGGCGTACTGGGGGGCTGATTATGCGATGAGACTTCACCGTGAAGGCGGCGGATTCATCCGTTCGGTGGACCGGGGAGAGGCATTTTCCGAGGAACAGCACCGCACAATCGACTATGAATATTTCCGGTTCAGCGGACATGAAGAGGACAGGAGCTATCTGGCGGAGACCATTGAGGAGAAGCATTACGAGACGTGTATGCGAAGCGGTTCCGGTCTGGCTGTGGCCGTTCTGGCGCAGGCTTCACGGTATCGCGGGGCATCGGGAGAGTATTCCTGCGGCCGGTATCTGGCGGCGGCCGAAGAGGCCTTTCAGTATATGACAGAACACAATGAACAGTATTCCAGCGACGGAACGTGGAATTTTCTGGACTGGTACTGTGCCCTGGCGGCGGCAGAAGAACTGTATGAGGCCACAAAATCACAGGATTACTTAGAGGCATGCAGGAGGTTTTTCGGAGAACTGGAGCGCAGTGCGATTGCCATGGAAGACGGAATCTGGTTTCTGTCCAGGCAGGGAGAACTGTATTTTCATCCTTCTGACGAGGGATTCCCTCTGATTACAATGATGAAATACGGAAGCCTGGAACCGGATGAAACGCGGCGGACACGGGCGATGGAACTGGTGGCTCAGGCGTTTGTACATGTCCTTTCCATCAGCAGAAAACCGTTTGGCTACGCAGCATTTACGCAGAAAACGGGTGAGGAGGAAAGGAACCGGTACTTCTTTCCCCATGACACGAAGGCGGCGCCCTGGTGGCAGGGAGAGAATGCGAGGATCGCGTCTCTGGCCGCGGCGGCACTCCGTTTTTCCTGTCAGAAGGAAGCGGCGGAGATGGCCGGGGACCTTCGTAAGTTTGCCGGGCACCAGCTGGACTGGATCATGGGATGCAATCCCTTCGACAGCTGCATGATCGACGGCTTCGGAAGAAATAATATCCAGTATTTCTTCCGGAACCAGTATGATTTTATGAACAGTCCGGGGGGAATCTGCAACGGAATCACGTCGCGGGAAGCGGATGATAAGGGGCTGGAATTCATGATGGCTCCCACAGAGGAATGTGATGACAACTGGAGATGGGCGGAGCAGTGGCTTCCTCATGCCTGCTGGTATTTAAATGCCATGGGCTGGAAACTGAAACGGGTGAAATGATATGGCTTCCAAATATATTGAACGCAAACGAATTTTAGTGAAAATGGAGAATATCGAGCGGTATCCTCTTTCTATCGTTCACGCCCCCATGGGATATGGAAAGACTGTGGCGGTGCGGGAATATTTAAAGACGACAGAGGCGGACTGGGTCTGGGTCTCCCTGGCGGGCTCAGAGGGGGAAGCGGACTACTTGTGGGCGCGGCTGTGTGACACGTTAAACGGAGTGAACGAGGAGCTGGCGGCGCGTTTTTCGGCCATCGGTTTTCCCTACGACTGTTTTAAGACCGACGCGCTCTTAGATGTTCTCATGGACTATGACTATAAAAACCATCTGATTCTCGTATTTGACGATTTTCATACGATTGAGGAAAATAGTGTGTTTGAGCTGATGAAGGCGATCGTGCGGGAACGGCTTACCGGCCTTCATATCGTGCTCATCACCAGGGAACTGGCAAAACTGGACGCGGCGGATTTATATCAGAAACAGCTGTGTTTTACCATCACGGAGAAATCCTTAAAATTTAACCGGGAAGAGGTATTCCGGTACCTGGATTTGATGGAATGCAGGATGAGTGAGGAAGAGCGGGAGCGGGTCTTTCAGATTACCGACGGCTGGGAATCCATGCTCTATATCACTGCAAAGGGGATTAAGCAGGGACTTCCCGTGGGTAAGAGCGCGACTGCCGACGACATCATCGAACAGAATTTCTACCATGGCTTAAGTCAGGCGGAAAAGGAGGTCCTGTGGCGGCTGTCGGTCCTGTCATCCTTTACGAAGCGCATGGCGGCCGCGGTGCTGGACGATTCGGAGCTTTACGACGCCTTTGAAACGCTTATCAGCAGGAGTGTATTTTTTGTCTTTCACGAATCCGGTCACACGTACCGGCTGAGAAATATACTGAAGGACTACGTCTATGAGCGGGCCCTGATTGACCGGGTGGATTTTACGGAGGTTTACAGAAAGAGCGGCCGGTGGCTGCTGGCAGACGGCCAGTACTCCAAAGCCTTCGAATGCCTGTACCGGGCGGGAGAGCTGGAAGAGATTCTGTCCATTTTAAATAAGGATACCCAGAATGACAAGGGGATCTGGGGCAGCGGGAATATCCGTCAGGTGTTTGAAAAGGCCGGAAAGGATCTGTGTTACCGGTACCCGTTCGCCTATTTAAAATACTTACTGGCCTGTGCCATGGACGGGGAACGCAATTACATTCCACGGGTTAAGCTCTGCCTCGACCGCCTGGAGGAATACTGCCGCGGTTCGGAGTATGAGGGAGAGATGCGGGAACTGATCCTGGGCGAAATTTCCATGGTGCGGAGCCGGATTTCCTTTAACGATATTGCGGTTATGGCGGAATATGCAGGAAAGAGCGCGGAATTCTTCGGCGGAGGCTGTTCCTGCATCGTGACCAGGGAGACGGAATTTACCTATGGGCTTCCCTGTATGCTGATGGGATTCGTGAAGGAGCCGGGAAGTATGGCGGAGGTGCGGGACGCCTTTGCAGCGGAGGGGATGAGCTTTGCGGAAGCCACCGACGGATGCGGAATCGGATGTGATTCCCTGGCAGCGTCCGAGGCGGCGCTGGAGACGGGCGCCTGGGAGCAGGCGGAGCTTCACGCCTATAAGGCGTATTTTAAGGCGAAGGCGGCGGAGCAGCTGAGCATCATGATTTCTTCCAAACTGGTGCTGGACCGCCTGAATCTGATTCAGGGGAGTAGCAGGGACCGCATTCTGTCGAACAGCACATTGAAGGACGAGGTGATTGCGGCCAATAATCCGGTTTTAAACACTACCTTTGATTTATGCGGCGCCTATCTAAACGGATGCCTGGGACGGCTGGACAGCATTCCCGAATGGATCAGAAAAGGGGAGATCGGAAAGGGAAAGTTTTTTTTTCAGGGGACCGGTTTTTTCTATGTGGTTTATGGAAAATGCCTCCTGTTAGGAAAAAAATACATTGAACTGGATTCGCTCTGTGAGTCCTTTGCCACCTTCTTAAAGCCGTTCCAGTACCATCTGGTCCGGATTTACTTCCTGATTTATGAGTCTGTGGCCAAGAGCTATCTGGAGAGCCGTCCGAGAGGCGAGGAGATCTTAAAAGAAGCGCTTGCACTGGCAGAGAAAGACCATCTCATCATGCCCTTTGCAGAGAACACGGGCCATGTCAGGCTGATGCTGGAGGCGCTGCTAAAACGGGAGGAGAGTCCCTATATCCGGGAGGTTTTAGAGGCGTGCAGACGGTACAGCAGCCAGTTAAAGCTTTTTCACGCCTGTGAGGTATCTTTGACGGACCGGGAGCTGGAGATTTTAAAGCTTTTGGATGAGGGCTATACCCATGAGGAGATTGCCGGCGAGATCTATATTTCCATCGCCACGGTGCGGTACCACGTGAAAAACATCTACCAGAAGCTGGATGTGAACAACAAAATACTGGCGTTAAGAAAAGCGAAAGATCTGAATTTCATATAACTATTAGGTCGAATGTATCCCGCGAGGCGTTTTTTGTGAGTGAAGCGAAGCGGAAGTCACAGAAAACCCGAGGACTGCAGCGCCAAGTCAGGCTTTTTCTGACTTGTGTGCATGCTTGTGACGATGAGGGAGGCACGACTGAATCGTTACAATCTTATTTAATAAAGGAGAAACCCATTATGGAGAGCAATGCGCATATTGTAGAATACTGGAAGACACAGCCGGAGGTTCTGGAGGCGTGTTTAAAGAACAGCCTGCCGCTTACGGAGAATTTTGTAAAGCTGTATCAGGAAGTCAGACCGACCCATTTATACCTGGTGGGAAGCGGCACTTCCTTAAATGCGGAGGAAACGGCGGTCTCCTTTATGAAAGAGATGCTGGATATCGATGTGATTTCCATGCCGTCATCCTACGTACATGATATCCGTGGAGACCGGCCGATGTTTGTGTTTCTGTCTCAGGGAGGTTCCTCTACCAACACCTTAAAGGCAATGGAGGAGACGGCAGCGTATCCGTTTATCACGGTTACGGGGGAGGAGACGTGTGAGATTGCGTCCCGAAGTTCCTGCCATATGGTCATCGGATGCGGGGAAGAGCCGGTGGGACCGAAGACCGTGGGCTATACGGCATCGGTTATGATCCTTTACTTAATGGCCATGGAGGCCGCGAGGGCCGTCAGAGCCATCGGAGAGGAGAAGTACGCTTACGTACGCACGGTTCTCGAAACAGGGATCGCCCATATGCGGTACAATATGGAAGCCATTGCCGGATGGACGGCTGATCATAAGGAGAAGCTTCAGTCGATTGAAAAGTATATCTTTATCGGCCATGGGACGGGAGCCGCGGCATTAAAGGAAGGCAGCTTAAAGGTTCTGGAAACCATCAAATATCCGGCTTTCAGCTACGAGTTTGAAGAATATTTACACGGTCCCATCCTTGCGGTGGACGCCTGTACGGGGGCATTTCTCTTCCTTTCAGGAAAGCCGGAGGAGCGGGAACGGTTCAGGCAGCTGGCGGAGTGCCAGAGTAAGTACTCCCAATACACCTTCCTGATTACCGATGAGGAAGGGGAGACGGACGGGAATACGTTAAGGATCAGAAAGACGGGAGCCATGTACACGGAAGTCTTTGAGATTGTAGTGATTCCCCAGTACCTTGCCGCTGTGGTCCAGGGATACTTAGGCATCGCGGACGGTTCGCCCCTGTACGACGAGTATACAGCGCTCTGTCCAACAAAATTCAGGAATGGTAAATAGGGTGACAATATGGATTACGTATTAGGAATTGACTCTGGGGGAACAAAATTTCTCGTAAAAGCGGTGGGAATGGATGGAAGGGAGCTGGCGGAGTATGAAGGGCATCCGGCCGGGCTGTACCGTTTTTCCAGAAATGAGGCGGTACGCACCATACAGGACAATTTAGAGATGTGCATCGGGCAGGCGGGACTGACCAAAGCGGACTGCCGGGCGATCGTCTGCGGCACTACCGGCATCGACAGCGAAGAGGACCGCCAGGAGGTGGAGGAGATCTACCGGCTGCTTCCGGGATTTTCCTGCCCCGCCCTGTGTGTGAATGATGCCGAGGTGGCTCTCTATGCCGTGACCGGAGGGACCGGCGTCGTTGTGATCTCAGGAACCGGCTCCATCGCGTTCGGACGGAACAGCAGCGGCAGGACCGGGCGCAGCGGGGGCTGGCCTCCCTGCATCTTCGGGGACGAGGGCTCCGGCGCGTGGCTGAACTTAAAGGCCCTGGAGTATATGAGCCATGTTCTGGACGGAAGAAAAGAGAGAACCCTGCTTTACGATCTGCTGAACCAGGAATTGGGAATCGGGGGAGCAAAGGATCTGATCCGTATCTGCCAGAGAATCGAACGGGAGAACGCCGGCTTCCTGAAGCTGGGGCCGGTCGTCATGAAGGCGCTGCGGGAGGGCGATGAGAATGCTGTGGAAATCACCCGCCTGGAGGCAGAGCTGACCTTTGAACTGGCGGATTCGGTGGTGCAGAAGCTGGAAATCTGGCAGGAGCCGGAATTTACAGTCGGCGCCTGGGGCAGCGCTATTGTGAAAAATCTGTATCATTTTGAACTCTTTAAGGAACAGTTTCTGGCGAAATATCCCAACGTGACGGTGACTGTGGCCGGCAGGGATGCAGCGTACGGAGCATGCAGGATTGCTCTTGATGTTCTGGGGGATAAAACCGGAATCTACCGGTTTTAGGAGTCGGTCAGGTAGGAGAATCCAGGAACTGTTACTGAACGGCGGACGGACTCCCTATTTTTCTGGAAAACCAGTTTTTTCCGTATCAGAAGTTTAAAGGTCTGATGGAGGAGAATTTAAACGATGTGTCACTGTTTGAGGTGATTGAGAGGATTTCAGGAAGGAAGCCGGTGGAAACAACGAGAAGGACACTGGAGATCACGCGGGCATCTGTGGAGCAGGCGCAGAAGCTTGGAATCCCTCTGGGGGAACCTCTGATGTTTTTAAACAGTTATTTCATTGATCAGGAAGGAAAATCATTATGCATCGGGCGCCAGTATTATATTGGAAGCCGTTATATGTTCGACTTATAAATAGCAGCATAAGGTTCGCCGGTTCAGTCAGCCGGCGGTTAAAAGTGCCGCAGGACAGCCAGTTTTGGCTGTTCTGCGGCATTTTTGCTGAAGAAAAAGATTCCCGTGCAGGGAGTTAAAAGGTTCCTGCGGCGTACACATGGACCGGTAAGCGGATGCTGCGTTTAGAAATACGACGTGACGGAAAATTAAAAAATGCATCTGTCCCCCTGATTTGTCAGCTTCGTGTCAGGGTATAGGTGTATGATAATATAAAATTCACATTTGATAAAAAGGGGCGGTGTTTACGAGTACGATTGGTTATGTAAATATTTCTCTTGAAATTTGGGGGGCAATTCTCTCTTTGGTGTTTATACCCAGTCTCTATATGGGGGGAAATGGTAAGGACAAAACGGGACGGGTGTTTATCGGAATTCTTTTATGCAATGCGCTGCTGCTGATCAGCGATGCGTCGGCGTGGCTTTTTAAAGGTCATGGATCGCTTCTGTGCTACTGGGGAGTGCGTATTGCCAATTTTTTAGTTTACATACTTGGGTATCTTTTGATGGCGCTGTTTACGGAATATCTGACCGGTTACCTCTCAAAAAGAATACAGGTTTCCCGCCGTGCCGCCAGGTTTGTGTGGGGGATCTGTATGATCGGAATTGCCTCCACGGTATTGTCTCAATGGAATCATATGTATTATGGATTTGTGGGCTGTAATGTCTATAGCCGCGGAGACTGGTTCTGGCTGTCGCAGCTTTGGGGGCTTGTGGGAATAGCAGTGGATATCGGACTGCTTTTCGTTTACAGGCAGGGACTTGGAAAGAATGAGGTGTGGGTTCTGCTCTCCTATATTATCCTGCCGCTCCTTGCCATGACGGTTCAGATTTTCATTTACGGCATCGCGTGGCTGTATCTTGCCACCACGATTTCCATCATCTTTGTTTATGAAACCCTGCAGGCCAATCAGGCCCAGAAACAGAGATGGAAGGAAATGGAACTGGAACAGTCGAGAACGGCGATTATCTTAAGCCAGGTGCAGCCGCATTTCCTTTATAACGTTCTGCTTGGCATTAAACAGCTTTGCGACAGCAATCCGAAAAAAGCATCGGAAGCTCTGGAGCATCTGGCTTTTTATATGCGCAGAAACTTAAATTCACTCACCCGGAAACAGCTGATCCCATTCGACGAAGAGATGTGCCATGTGAACGATTATCTGTATCTGGAAAAAATGAGGTTTGAAGAAAAACTTACGGTTGTCCTGGATTTGGAATATACAGACTTTTTTCTGCCGGCTATGACAGTCCAGCCGATTGCAGAAAATGCAGTGCGCTGGGGAATCACGAAAAAGAAAGGCGGCGGCACGCTTACAATAAAAAGTCAGTTAACAGGGGAGGAGGTCATGATTTCGGTCATGGATGACGGCGCAGGCTTTGACCCCAATGAGATTAGGAATGACGGAAAGACTCATGTTGGAATTGAAAATGTACGCCAGCGGCTCATGCTGCAGTGCGGCGGAACGCTCTCGATTAACAGTAAAAAGGGCAGCGGCACTACCGTAACGATTCGTTTGCCGCAGAAAGGGAGAAATAAGTGAATATTATTGTAGCGGACGATGAGAGGTTATCCGTGGAGTATATGCTGCCGCTTCTGCGCAGACTGGAGCCGGAGGCTGAAATTACCGGATTTACCGAGGCAGAGGACGTATTTGAATATATGGAAAGAAACCGGGTTGATATCGCTTTTCTGGATATCGAAATGGGGGAGTACAGCGGAATAGAGCTGGCTAAAAGGTGTATTGCTCTTGCGCCATGCGTAAACATTATTTTTGTGACGGGACATTCGGAATACACGCTTGACGCGTTTCAGCTTCATGTCAGCGGATATCTCTTAAAACCTGTGCGGTCAGAGGATCTGCAGGCAGAGCTTGAACATCTGCGTCACGTGATCCCGCGGCATCACATCCGGGTGCAGACGTTTGGATTTTTCGAGGTATTTGTGGATTCTGTGCCGCTTAAATTTACCAGGACAAAGTGTAAGGAATGCCTGGCCTATCTGATTGACCGCCGCGGTGCGCGGGTCACGTATGCGGATCTGGCAGTCATTTTGTGGGAAGCCCGCACGTACGATCCGTCGGTACAGGCCAATACCCAGAAAGTTGTTTCGGACCTGATTAAGACACTGCGGGAAGCAAATTTAGAGGAGCTTGTCATTAAAAGCAGACAGGACATTGCTATCAACAGGGCACTTGTGGACTGTGACTATTATGCGGTGCTGGATGGGGATACATCTCGGCTTGATGCTTTTATGGGAGAATACATGTCTAAATACAGCTGGGCTGAATATACGGTGGGCGAACTTGTCAAATTAAAAGAAAAGGTTCTGGGGGCAGACCGGGGATAAATGGATACCAGATCAGGGAGAGGTCGAATATGAAATCAATACAGACAAAATTTATCATATTAATTTTAAGCTGTGTATTTGTCTGTTCTGCCGTGATAGGCGGAGCCGGCATCATCAGTGCAGAACGGGTGGTAGATGAGGATTCCGCCCAAATGATGAACTACCGGTGCAGCCAGCTGGCGTGCGAAGTGGACGCCATGCTCTCCCGGATTGAACAGTCGGTCAAAACCCTGGCTGTCTATACGGATGAAAACTTAGAGAGTGTGGAACTTTTAAAAAGTGACGGCACACGAAAGGCATTTACGGAGCAGATAGAGTCTGTCGCCGTCAATGCGGCAAACAACACAGAAGGCGCGGTGGCGGTATACGTCCGCTATAATCCTGATTTTACTCCGCCGACCTCAGGGGTGTTCTGGAGTAAAACCAATTTAAACGGAACCTTCCAGAAGCTGGTTCCCACCGATTTCTCCAGATACAGCCCTACCGACGTCGAGCACGTAGGCTGGTACTATATCCCGGTTAAAAACGGCAGGGCCATCTGGCTGAGCCCCTATACGAATGAAAACATCAACATACAGATGATTTCCTATGTCATTCCCATTTATAAAAACAATGAAACCGTTGGCGTGGTAGGGATGGACATTGATTTCAGCGTCATCAAAGACATGATTAACAGCCTTCGGATTTATGAGAGCGGCAATGCATTTTTAACCGATGATAAGGGAAATGTCATGTACCATAATGTTTATCCTTTCGGGGTTCCGATGGGGAGTGTGGACAAGAGTCTGATACCGTTGGTAGCGGAACTGGAAAATGGTACGAGCGGGAGCAGCCTGTTTTCTTACGTCAATGAAAATGTGGAGAGAAAGCTGGCATTTCGCACGCTGCGCAACGGAATGCGGCTGGCCGTGACGGCTCCGCTGTCGGAAATTGACAAAAATAAAAATATGCTGCTGATGCAGATTGTGACAGCGCTGTTGGTGATCGCCCCGCTTTCCGTATTGGTGACGGTGCTGATTACCAGGCGCATGATACGGCCGCTTAAGGAACTGAATGAGGCGGCGAAGCAGATCGCCAAAGGGGATTTAAGCATTTCCCTGACTCAGCAGACCAAAGATGAGGTTGGCACTCTGGCGGACAGTTTCCAGCAGACCGTCAATCACCTGCAAAAATACATTAATTACATAAACAGCCTGGCCTACCGGGATGCGCTGACGGGCGTAAAGAATAAGACTGCCTACCAGGAGGCGGAACGGCGCCTGGAGGAACAGATGCGGAATGGGCGGCCGGAATTTGCGGTTATAGTACTGGATATCAACAACCTGAAAAAAATCAATGATCATTACGGTCATGATTTTGGAGATATGTTCATTGTGGATGCCTGCAGGCTGATCTGTAAGAGCTTCCCGCACAGCCCGGTTTACCGGATTGGCGGGGATGAATTTGTAGTAATCCTGGAAGGCGCTGATTATGCTAATTGTACGCATTTGCTGGAAAGCTTCCACGATGCAATTGAGGAGTACAATCGAAGTGACCAGCAGGATAAGCACTTATCGATTGCAAGGGGAATCGCTGTATATAACAGCGTAACCGATCTTGTCTTTTCCAATGTTTTTAAACGGGCCGATGATGCCATGTATCACAATAAGGCGGACATGAAACGGAAACGTGTTGCGGCGGAAGCAGAAGAAAATGGCGAAATAACGACAGAGAAGAACTGACAGAAAGAATGCCGGGAGCGCCGGATAACGATATCAGATCAATAGAAAGAAGAATTCTCAGCAAGACCAGAGCAGGTGAATTACCGGATCAGCGGAGTGGAGTGCGGCGCTCACAAGCCGGACTGAGGATATACGCTCTGAAGCCGCGCCACGGTGAACCGATTGATCAGAGCGTCTGTATCCGGGGGTTTCCGGTTTGTATTAAGAGGGGAGAATTTGGCTTGTAGGTTTATCCGTGGTGTTCTATAATGTTAGAGGATGCAGAGCGTAAGACAGAGAGCTGCAGATATGAGGAGGTACACCATGGATTGGAATACACTGCTGTGTGAGGACAGAATCAGAAGTCTGGTGAAGAGACCGTCGGGAATGGATTTAAGGACAGAGTTTGAAAAGGATTACCACCGTATTATTGGAAGCGCATCGTTTCGGCGCCTGCAGGATAAGACTCAGGTATTTCCGCTGGACCGCAGCGATTTTATCAGGACGAGACTGACACATTCGCTGGAGGTTTCATCATTTGCCAAGTCGCTGGGCCAGAACATTTCTGCCAGTATCCGGACTGTGATTCAGGACGAGTCGTTTCTACCGGAGCATGCACTGGCCGTATGTGATATTTTACAGTGTGCAGGGCTGATTCATGATATTGGAAATCCACCGTTCGGCCACTTTGGAGAGACCGCCATTCAGGACTGGTTTAAGAGAAGACTTCCGGAGCTTCGTTATCAGAAGAGAGGAGAGAGGGAGGAGCGGCCGCTGACGGAGGTACTGAACCGCCAGATGGTGGAGGATTTCTATCATTTTGAGGGAAATACCCAGGCGCTCCGGGTGGTGACAAAGCTGCATTTTCTGGTGGATGAGCACGGCATGAATTTGACGAAGGCGCTCCTTGCCTCCATCATTAAGTATCCGGGATCATCTCTTGAGGTGGATAAACACAGCGGGGATATTAAGACGAAGAAGATGGGGTATTTCTATGCTGACCGGGAGGCATTTGACGATATTCAGGCTTCCTGCGGGACGAATGGAGCCAGACACCCGCTGGCCTTTATTCTGGAAGCGGCTGATGATATCGCCTATGCCACTGCGGATATCGAGGATGCAGTAAAGAAGAACTGCCTGACCTTTGAACAGCTGGTCCGGGAACTGACGGAGTATAAGAAAGAGCGTCAGAACGACCGGTACCGCGACATGGTGTCCTGGCTGACAGACAAATACAACCGGGCCGTCAGTAAGGGCTACAGCCGCCCCGATTTATACGCGGTCCAGAACTGGGTGGTCACCATGCAGGGCCAGATGATTGGAGGGGCTACGGAGGGCTTTACGAATCATTACAGGGAAATTATGGAGGGAACGTATAAGAAGGAGCTGACTTCAGGGACAGACGCCGAGCTTCTCATGGAGGCGCTGGGAGACATCGCCTACCGCTATGCGTTTGTGTCCAAGCCCATTCTGAAGCTGGAAATCGCAGCGGAGACTATTTTCAATTTCCTCCTGGATAAGTTTGTGGACGCTGTTCTTTACTTTGATACTGGAAAAAAGCAGAGCGCGGTACAGGAAAAACTGGTCTCGCTTATCTCTGATAATTACAAGAAGCTGTATTTTATCTGTTCGGCTGGGAAGAGCGAGGAGGAAAAGCTGTATTTAAGACTTTTGCTGGTTACCGATTATGTGTGCGGGATGACGGACAGTTATGCGAAGGATTTGTATCAGGAGTTGAATGGGATTGCGTGATAAACTTAAAAAATCAGTTGTTTTTTGTGACAAATTGTATATAACAAATAGAGAGCAAAGAGATTTGCTCAGTTTAAGTGCGTTGCTGCTTTAAATGCAAACTTTTAATTTAAGTGCTTCGCAGCTTTAAATGCGAATGTTAATTTACAGGGGGATAAGCAATTTATCTCCCTGTTTTGTTATACTAAGGAGGCTGGGATTGGAGTTTTACAAAATATATGAAATGGTAACGACAAACCGTAAGCAGGTTTTAACTGATAACCGATGCACGTTTCATAATAAAGATTGTCATAAAAATGTCAAAAACATTATTGCAGGTATAAGGTTTATTTTGTATAATAAACATAGATCATGGCGTGCTTTCTAAATAAGGATTGTGAAAAATGATAAAACTGACAAATCTGGATGTGAAAAAAATGACGATTGGCCAGATGGCCAGAATGAACCATATCTCGGAGCAGACACTGCGGCTTTATGACCGGGAGGGCCTGCTTTCGCCTCTGGGACGGGATGAAAAAAACGGCTACCGCTATTATGATATCCGGCAGAGTGCCCAGCTGGACATGATCCAGTATATGAAGGCCCTGGGAATGCCGTTAAAGGAAATCCGTGTCCATATGAAAAAATGGGATACCGGGCGTTTAAAACAGCTTCTGGTGGAGAACCGGGATGCAATCGACCGCAGAATCGAGGAGCTGAATTTACAGAAACGGGCAATTGAACGGACGCTGGACAGCTATGAGCGGTATGAAGCGGCTCCTCCGGACGGCTCCATCGTGCTGGAGTATATCCCAAAGCGTCAGATGTATGTGAAGAATACGAATGTAAACTTTTACGACTATGAAATCGATGAATATGAGCGGATTCTCCGGGATTTGAAGGAGGATATGGCGGCACACGCCATTTCGCCGCTCTACTTTGCCAATGCGGGAACCATATTGCGGAGAGAAAATTTCATGAAGGGACGGCTCTATTCCGCGGAGGTGTTTGTGTTCGTGGACCGGGAATATGTGGATGAGGAACTCATAACGGTTATTCCGCCCAGTCCCTATCTCTGCATCTACTGCGACCGGTTTGAGAAGGAAAAGGAGTATATCGACCGGCTGCTGGTGGAGATTGAAGAGAAGCACTATACCGTGACCGGCGACTATATCTGCGAGGTGATTGTGGAAATGCCGCTGGATTACACGGAACGGGGGATGTTTCTGCGCCTGCAGGTGCCGATTCGGATGGGGGCATACCAATATGGCGAATCCTAAATTCTTGTGCATCCATCACCCGCTGTTCACACCAAAACTGCGCATGAAAGCGGCTTTTAAGGCCATTCCGATTTGGTGATACTGCTCAATTGACCTGATACCGCATATAAGCCTTATAATGAAGTCAGCATATGGGGCATGGCCCCGAAACTGTCGACTTTTTAATTGAGATTCTTATCTAAGAAAGGAAGCGTTGTTATGATGAATTATGAAAAGATTCGTGTGGTACAGTACGGCTGCGGCAAGATGGCAAAATACATCCTTCGTTATCTATATGAGAAGGGCGCGGAAATTGTTGGCGCGATCGACGTGAATCCGGAAGTGGTCGGAATGGATGTCGGTGAATTCGCGGAACTGGGCTTTAAGCTGGGCGTTACAATCAGAGACGATGCGGATGCAGTTCTGGATGAGTGCGACGCTGATATCGCGGTAGTGACACTGTTCAGTTTCATGGATGACTGTTATTCCCATTTTGAAAAATGTGTTTCCAGAGGCATTAATGTGGTAACTACGTGTGAAGAAGCGATCTACCCATGGACAACTTCTTCCGCTATTACGAATAAACTGGACCTGCTGGCAAAGGAAAACGGCTGCACCATCGTAGGCGCCGGTATGCAGGATATCTACTGGATCAACATGATCGGCTGTGTGGCAAGCGGCGTGCACCGCATCGACAGAATCGAAGGCGCGGTAAGCTACAACGTGGAAGATTACGGTCTGGCGCTGGCGGAAGCTCACGGAGCAGGACTGACACCAGAAGAATTTGAAGCTCAGATCGCCCACCCGACGACGCTGGAGCCGGCTTACGTATGGAACTCCAACGAGGCGCTGTGCAACAAGATGGGCTGGACAATAAAATCCCAGAGCCAGAAGTGTGTACCGTATTTCTATGATACCGACCTCTATTCTGCAACACTTGGTAAGACGATCCCGAAGGGGAACTGCATCGGCATGAGCGCAGTTGTCACCACGGAGACCTTCCAGGGGCCGGTGATCGAGACACAGTGTATCGGTAAGGTCTACGGTCCGGATGACGGTGATATGTGCGACTGGAAGATCATCGGCGAGCCGGATACCACGTTTTATGTAACGAAACCGGCGACGGTAGAGCATACGTGCGCGACGATTGTCAACAGAATTCCTACTATATTGAATGCACCGGCCGGATATATAACGGTGGAGAAGCTGGAAGAGCTTAAGTATCTTTCTTATCCGATGCATATGTATCTGGAGCATTAACAAAAAATCTGTATGAATATCTGGGGCTGAAATCTTTTCTTGATTTCAGCCCCTTTTGCACGGCAGCAGTTATGATCTCTGGCCATGGCACGGCATGAGCAGAATATCGAGGGAGTGCTTGACGAAACCGCCAATTCCGTTTAAGGTAGTAAGAAGCATCACAGTTTGACCCATTGATAAAGGAGAGTAAAATGACGTTTTTAGAGAAGCACCCCATGATTATGATTGTGATCGGGATCATCGGCATATCCCTGTCAGCGATATTTGTGAAGTATTCGGAGGCTCCGTCGGTCGTGACAGCGGCTTACCGCCTTCTTTGGACGGTGGCGCTTATGACGCCGGTGGTACTGGGAAAGAAGGAGATCAGGCGGGAACTGGCGGGCTCCGATAAGAAGACGGTGGCGCTCTGTGCGGTCAGCGGTATTTTTCTGGCACTGCATTTTACATCCTGGTTCGAGTCGTTAAATCAGACGTCGGTAGCCAGCTCCACAGCCATCGTCTGTACCGAGGTGATATGGGTGGCACTCGGGTACTGCCTGTTCTTAAAAGGCCGGCTTTCAAAGACTGCGGTGGGAAGTATCGCGGTCACGGTTGCGGGAAGTCTTCTCATTGCACTGTCTGATTATTCCGCAGGCGGAAATCATCTGACCGGTGACGGACTGGCTCTGGCGGCGGCCGTATTCTCAGCAGTCTACACGCTGATCGGAAGAGAAGCGAGAAAGCATATGTCTACGACGGTTTATACATACATTGTATACGTATTCTGCGCGCTGGTGCTTTGTATCTCCACAGCGGTCAGCGGCCTTTCCTTTACTGGTTACGGTGCGGCCTCCGTGGTGGTGGGATTCCTGCTGGCCGTATTTTCCACGCTTCTCGGACACAGTATCTTCAGCTGGTGTTTAAAATTTCTGTCTCCATCCTTCGTCTCCGCTTCAAAGCTGTGTGAGCCGGTGGTGGCGGCCATGTTCGCCGCGGTTTTATTTGCAGAGATACCGGCACTTCTGGCTGTGGCCGGCGGAATCGTGACAATTAGCGGCGTGCTGCTTTATTCCCGCGAGCAGCGGGCCATCACATCGTAAGGTACAGCAGAAAAAACATTGTGTGACTTTATCACAGAAACGATTTTACTTCCCGGTTATAATTGCCTCATGACAAAAAACGAGAGGTGAACCAGGCGATGGGAAATAAAACAGTAATTATCGGAGGTGTAGCGGGCGGAGCCACGACGGCGGCCCGCTTAAGAAGGCGTGATGAAAAGCGGCAGATTATTCTGCTGGAGCGCGGGGAGTATATCTCCTACGCCAACTGCGGACTTCCTTACTATATAGGTGATGTGATAAAAAGCAGAGACTCCCTTCTTTTACAGAAGCCGGAGGTCATGAAGGCCCGGTTTGATATCGATGTGAGGACTTCGAGTGAAGTAACCGCCATCCATACAGACAGAAAATCAGTTACGATCAAGGATAAAAAGACAGGGGAGACCTATGAGGAATCATACGATGATCTTGTCATAGCCACGGGATCATCCCCGCTGATACCGCCTGTTCCGGGGATTGACGGACCGGACATTCACACTCTGTGGACGATTCCCGATACGGATCGGATCAAGGAGGTGCTGGTGGAAAAGAAGCCCCGGCGCGCGGCTATCATCGGAGGTGGATTTATCGGCCTTGAGATGGCGGAAAATCTGGTTCATGCAGGCGTAGAAGTGACGCTGATCGAGATGCAGAACCAGGTAATGGCGCCTCTTGACCCGGAGATGGCGGAGCTGCTTCATGAAAATCTGGCTGCAAACGGTGTCAGGCTGGTCCTGGGAGACGGTGTGTCCTCCTTTGAACGGGTAAATGGTCATACGGTCATCAGACTGGGGAGCGGAGAAACTGTGGAAGCGGATCTTGTGCTTTTATCCATCGGCGTGCGGCCTAACAGCAGCCTTGCAAAAGAGGCCGGGATCACCTTGAATCAGCGGGGCGGCATTGTGGTGGATTCTCATTTGAGAACCTCGGCGGAACACGTCTATGCGGTTGGCGACGTCATTGAGGTGGAGCATTCCGTTCTCGGAACCAGGACGATGATCCCGTTAGCGGGGCCTGCCAACAAGGAAGCGAGGATCTGTGCCGATATTCTGGCGGGAGACGAGAAGGAATACAAAGGGACCATGGGAACCTCAGTTGCCAGAGTCTTTGATTATACGGCGGCCCTGACCGGAGTGAACGAAAAGACGCTTAAAGCCATGGGGAAGAAGAAAGGAACGGATTACGAGACCGTGCTGATCAGCCAGAAATCCCATGCGGGTTACTATCCGGGAGCCGTCACACTGTTCCTTAAGCTGATATTCGGAAGAAAGGGCGAGATCTACGGAGCACAGATTGCAGGTCAGGAAGGCGCCGACAAGAGAATTGATACCATCGCTTCGGTTATGGGGATGAAAGGTACCATCTATGATTTGGAGGAATTGGAGCTGGCCTATGCACCGCCGTATTCCTCGGCCAAGGACCCGGTGAATATGCTGGGATTTACTGCGGAAAATGTGTTAAATCATCTCGTCTCCTTTATGAGCTCTGATGAACTGGACCGTCTTTTAGCTTCTGAGCGGGAGGGTGACCGTCCGCTGGTTCTCGATGTCACTGAGGATGTGGAACGCATGGTTTACCATATTCCGGGTTCGTACCACATACCGCTGGGACAGCTGCGGAACCGTTTAGGAGAACTGGATCGTGAGAGGCAGATCGTCGTATACTGCGCCATTGGAGTTCGTTCCTACAATGCGGCGAGAATTCTGTCGCAGAATGGATTTAAAGACGTGAAGGTGCTGGAAGGCGGAACTTCCTTCTATAAATCCATGCATCACCGTGACTTCGCGGAACAAGAACGGAGTGAGCCGGAGCAGGGAAAGCATGTGAAGGAAAGGGAAGTGAAGGAAGGAACGCAGGTGAAAGGAACACAGATGGAAGGAACACAGATGGAAGGAACGCAGATACACACAGCCGCCGCGAAATCCGTTAAAATCGTTGACTGCTGCGGACTTCAGTGCCCGGGGCCGATCATGAAGGTTCATGAAGCGATCGGTGAGATGGAAGACGGTGAGATTCTGGAGGTTTCCGCCACGGATATGGGATTCTCACGTGATATCGCCTCCTGGTGCAGGCAGACAGGAAACACGCTGGTGGATACGGAACGAAAAGGACAGGAAAGCATCGTGCTGATCCGCAAGGGGCTGGAGAACCGGGAGGCAGAGCAGGATACGGTTTCCACTGTTCCCCGCACTCTGAACGGAAAGACAATGGTAGTGTTTGACGGCGACATGGATAAGGCGCTGGCCGCCTTTATCATAGCCAACGGCGCGGTTGCAATGGGAAGCCCGGTGACCATGTTCTTTACCTTCTGGGGACTCAATATTTTGAGAAAGCCTGAAAAACGAAAGGTGGAGAAGTCTCTGATTGAAAAGATGTTCGGAGCCATGATGCCGCGCGGCGCCGGAAAGCTGAAGCTTTCAAAGATGAATATGGGCGGTATGGGAACTAAGATGATGAAGAAGGTCATGGCAGACAAACGTGTGGATTCCCTCGAGACGCTGATGAACCAGGCAATGAAAAACGGCGTAAAGCTGGTGGCGTGCACCATGTCCATGGATGTGATGGGGATTCGGAAGGAAGAAATCATCGACGGCGTGGAGTTTGCCGGTGTGGCGACGTATTTAGGCGATGCGGAAAACTCAAATGTGAACCTTTTTATATAATTATAAGGATTGGACAAAATCGTGTCCATATCGAAACCAGAGATCCCGTGAAGCACGTTCTCAGCCTTCACGGGATCTCTGGTTTTCATAATTTCTCTCTGCTTAAGACACCACGTTCCTCATAATAAGGGATATCCAGTTCTTCCAGCTTTACGACATCTTCATGAGCCACCGCCCGTTTTACTTCCTCTTCCAGGCTTATATAGTCGCCTTCCTGTCTCTTGGGAAACAGCGGCGGGTTATTTTCGTGATACTTAAACGGCTTGAATTCCTCCTGTTCCACAAACTGCCCGTTTTCGACGCAGCCTTTCAGTCCATACTGTGCCTCAATTGCAGTCAGCCGGGCTTTTAGCTTCTCTTTGACCGCGAGAGCTTCGGGAGCAGGGGCATGATAAAGAAGATTGGTCGTTTCATCCGGATCATTTTCCAGATCAAACATTTCTTCTTTACAGCCGCCATAGTAGTAATTGTATTTATAGCTCTTCGTTATAAGGCTTATCCAGCGCAGCTTTCCGTGGCTGTGTTCCACATATTCCACCGTCCTGTCCTTTCGCCCATCCACTGCAAATATCGATTCGCCCGGCAATCTCTCAGGATTCGGACAGGGAACTCCCGCCACGTCCAGAACAGTAGGAAGAATATCATTGATATCTATAAATCTGGTATCCTCACTTCCGGCTTTTAACTGGTCCGGATACCTCATAATAAAAGGAATTCTTACGGAACCGTCATACGGAAGCATCTTCTGGAAGGTTCCGTGATCCCCCAGCATTTCTCCGTGGTCGCTTGTGAAGAGAATCAGGGTGTTATCATATTCCCCCATATCCTTCAGTTGCTGAAGGATTGTACCGATATTATAATCTACAAATGATATGGATGCGTAATAGAGTTCTCTTGCTCTCCGGAGATATGACTCATTGGGATAGTCTGCAATATATTTTTTCCATTCCGCGATCCCGGATATCGGTGTTTTCGACTCCTTTAACGGAGGAAGCTCTTTTCCTTTGTAGAGATCCGCCCATTTTTCCGGAACATCGAACGGAGGATGAGGCGCTATAAAGCTGCTCCACAGGAAGAATGGCCTCTTTCCCGCATTTTCTTTCAGATGGTAAACACTTCTCTTTGCCACCCATGTGCTGCCGTGATGCTCTTCCGGAATCAGGGACCTCTGAGGCACCATATATAACAGATGGCGCACTCCATGGGGACTCTGCAAATGTCCATATCCGTTCTCTTTTAAATACTTTGCGTATTCATCATCCTCCAGGTATCGCGGAATTTCTTCCATCAGTTCCATTTTTGTAAATCCGTTATGCCTTCTGCACGGCTGAAAATGCATCTTTCCTATCGCAATCGTATCATAACCTGCGTCGGACAGTAACTGCGGAAGCGTCGGGAGATCGAAAGGGATCGTCTTTTGATCACTTTCAAAATAGTTGTCGTCAAATCCGTGATACCTGGCCGTCAGACCGGTAATGATCTGGTGCCTGGCCGCCATACAGACGGGATTGCTGGAATATGCATTGGGATAGCAGCAGCCTTCCGCGGCCAGTCTGTCCAGGTTCGGGGTCTCCATAAAATCATATCCCATGGCGCAGATGGTATCGTATCTCTGCTGATCTGTGGTAATCAGTAATATATTTGGTTTTTTCATCTGTTGGCTCCTTTTAAAATTAAAACTGTGCCCGTTCATCTAAAGCATGCCTGATTTCCATGTTTCTCTCGTCTGTCAGTTCGTAGAAATGCATCGAAAGCAGCGACGCAATATATCCTAAAATCGGAATTCCGAATCTTAAGACAACGATGATAAACAATACGGTCTGTGTCTGTTCCTGATTCGCGGCAAATCCAAAGATACCAAGCAGATAGCTGGCCAGAAACGCGCCTATGGCGCCGCAGAATTTATTCATAAATGAAAACGTGGATGACACAACGCCGTTTCCTTTGACTCCGGTGACATACTCCGCATAATCCACACAGTCGGGAAGCATGGCCCAGGCCAGCGCACTCGGAACCGTGGAAATGAGTCCAAACAGGGTGATCAGCACGATCAATGCGGCGCTGGGAACCACTGGTTTCACAAACAGTACCGCCAGCGGGATGATGGAGAAAAGACTTCCATACCAGTATAATCTCTTTTTTCCAACCTTCTTCGTTAAAAATGGGATCGCCAGGTTGGACAGTACGCCTGTCATGGTCAGTGCCACGGAAGTGATGGGAACTAAATCCACTCTTCCCAGGACGTATTTAAAATAGTACATGTTGACTGCCAGAAGTGCAGAATTTGCAATCATATCCGTACCAAAAGCCGACATCAGCATAAGCAGTGGTTTGTTTTGGGTTATCAGCTGTGTTTCTTTCAGCAGATTTACCTTTGGCCTTTCGATTTTTAAATCGATGGTATCATACGGCTTCAGTCCCCACGCGACGCACCAGAAGCACAGGGTAATCAGAACGCCCACCAGGGCTCCGAACCGTCCCCAGCCGATGGCTCCGCCGCCAAACACTTCGACTAACGGCAATGCGAACGTTGTAATGAAAAAACGGCCAACCTGAATCATGACATTTTTCCATGATACAACCATGGTTCTCTCCGTGGAATCCTTCGCCAGAACCGGAACCAGTGAGGTAAACGGAACCCCTACTACTGTAAAGGCCAGTGAGTACAGTATGTAGACTGCATAAATAAATACCACTTTCATGGTGGAAGAGAGCTCCGGCGCACTGAACAGCAGATAGACCAGCACTCCCAAAATAGGCGCTCCATAGATTAAGTATGGCCGGTACCGCCCCTGCTTCGTTCTTGTCTGATCCGCAATAAAGCCCATGAGCGGGTCTGTGACGGCATCAATGATCTTTGTAACAAGCATGAGACCTGCCACCGTCAAAGAACTGATACCGAAAATGTCGGTACAGAAGAACGTGAGATACACCAGGATGAACTGATTCGTCATACTGAATCCGATGCCGCCTACTGCGTACTTTCCGAAATTGAAATAATCCGGCTTTCCAATTGTTTTACTCTTACCCATTTAAATATCCTCCTCTTACCTCTCCTCGTATGTGCTTTTCCTGAATCTCATTTTATAGGATTTATCCGGACTGTTATGATGCCATTTGGCACACTGGGAATATATTGTGTATATTGTGCGATTCTGTGAATGGATTTTGTGCAAAATTACCATATACGGTAAAGCAATTCCAACGCTGCGTTATGTCTGATTGCGGTCACGCTTTTCGCAGGAACGTGTTATAATGATTATATAATTGATCCGCCAAAATGTATCCTTTCTTTTTCCGGATTGATACAAAACCATTGACGAGGAGATAAGAAGCCATGAATCAAACGAGCGAACATACGCTGTTTCAAATTATGCAGTTCGTACAGGAGCAGCACAGGCTGGAACATCCGGTAACCAGTGATATGATACGTCCATACTTAAACCGCATGCTTGCCATACGAATGGTACTTAAAGACGATTATATAACAACGGTTCATACACCGATCAAAAAAGTTTACTATGTCATGTCGGGATCATTCTCCATGATAAGAAGCTCCGTTGACGGAAAAAACACAATTCGTATTCAAAAGGCCCCCACCTTCCTGGGCGTGGACTTCACCGTCCTGTCTCTCGACGGCTACTATGCGGATAATCTTGCACTGGAGGATTGTCTGGTGCTTGAAATTAATCAGAAATACTTTTTAGAGAGTATCAGGCAAAATGGGGAGATGTGCTATGAGGTTTTGTACTCGATCTGCAATAAATTTTTTGAAACGTCGTTCCGCTATGACCATACGCTCTTTTACGATCCATGCACAAAGCTGATGATTTATATCCTGGATCACTGGATCGCCAATCACGGACAGAAGACAAAGTATACCATAGCGGTTCCCAATACCCGTATAGCCGATGAGATCGGCGTCAGCATACGGACGTATTATCGTGCAGTCAGCAAATTGAAAACGGATCATTTCATTTCTGTTGTTTCCGGTAATATCTGCGTTACATACGAGCAGATTCACCATATAAAGTCGTATCTTCAAAATTCCAAAGCTGTCACAGCGCTGCCTGCCTTTCTGGAAAACAGTACGCTGATGTAATCCCTGTGCAGCGAGGACAAAAAAGGAGGAATTAGAATAAATAGTAATAGTTACTAATATTGTGATGAAGTCACATACCGGGCCGTAAATAAATGCTATACTTTCCCCATACAAGGCAGACAGCAAAGCCTGAAAAGAAAAGGGGGTTATACGAATGAAGAAATTCATATGCAGTGTTTGCGGCTACATCTACGACGAAGCCGCCGGTATTCCCGACCGGGGGATCGAGCCGGGGACCAAATGGGAGGAACTGCCTCCGGACTGGGTCTGTCCGTTATGCGGCGCTCCAAAATCTGCCTTTCGTGAAAAGAAGGAGGAAGGGGCAAAGGCTGTTTCTCAGGAACCGGCAGGGAAATCCGGCGAAGGCGGCGGTGAGGAACTCAGAGAACTTTCCTTTGGGGAACTGAGCGCGGTGTGTTCGAATCTGGCAAAAGGCTGTGAGAAGCAGTACCTCGCAGAGGAAATGGAGCTCTTTTTACAGCTGGCCGGCTATTTTAAGGCGAAGGCAGCACCGGCAGACCGGGAGAATACGGGAGAACTGCTGGCAATGGTTTCAAAGGATCTGGAGACGGAATATCCTCAGGCGGAAGCGGCCGCAGAGGAGAGCGGGGACCGCGGCGCCAGGCGGGCTCTGGTCTGGAGCGGGAAGGTTACCAGGATGCTGGAAGCTCTGCTGGAGCGTTATGAAAATGAGCAGGGAGCCTTTCTGGAGCACACAAAGGTTTTCGTCTGTGATATCTGCGGATTCATCTATATCGGCGACGAGGCCCCGGCCATATGTCCCGTGTGCAAGGTTCCCAGTTTAAAAATTATGGAAGTTCAAAGGAGGTAAGAATATGCATGCAGTAAGAAATATCAGATTATGTACGAAAGACTGTCTCTGCCTTTATGTCTGTCCTACCGGTGCAACCGATACGGAGACCGGCCAGGTGGATGCCTCCAAATGCATCGGATGCGGAATCTGTGCCAATGCCTGTCCCTCAGGAGCCATCTCCATGGTGCCGGAGAAATATCCCCCTCAGCAGAAGAAAGAAGAGAAGACAACAGAACGCTTAAATAAACTGGCTGCCAGTAAGGTAAAGCAGGAAGCCATGGCCGCGGCCATCGGCCGTGGAACGGCAGATCCGGTGGTAAAGCAGTTTGCGGCAGCCCTGGAGCGGTCCAACCGTCTGATGGCGGAGGATTTATACCGCGAGGCGGGATATATGCTTCCTCAGAGCCGGAATACCCATGAACTGCTTATGTCCATGGTGTCCGATGACGATAAACTTCCGGAGGATTTTCCGAAGGAGTCGGCCAGGAGGCTGCTGGATCTGCTGGAAGTGAATGAGTGAAGAAAGATGAATACGAAATAACGCTGAAGTAAAGCCGGAATACAGGGGAAAGACAATTTGAAGACCGATCAAATTGTAGTTTCACCTGTATTCCGTTTTTGTATTTTTACTGCTCAGGACGGTAAACATTATGGCAGTAAAATTATGGAAATAAAGGGAGTGACTTGACCACTGCAGTGTGATACAATTTAGAACAACAGTATGGAATACTTCTATATACAAAGGAGAGAGTGGAAATGGCTGATGTGACATTGGGGAAAACAAAGATTACGGTGAACAAGAACGGCTTCGGTGCGCTGCCGGTTCAGAGAGTTTCGGTGGAAGAGGCGGGAACGCTGTTAAAAAAGGCGTTTAATCATGGAATCACCTTTTTCGATACGGCCAGGGCCTACAGTGACAGTGAGGAAAAACTGGGCCTGGCTTTTGAAGGGATTCGTGAGAAGATTTACATTGCCACCAAGACGGCGGCAGATACGGCGGAGGGATTCCGGCGGGATTTAGAGGAAAGTCTGCGCCTTTTAAAGACGGATTACATCGATCTTTACCAGTTCCACAATCCGGCGGTCTGTCCGAAGCCGGGAGACGGGAGCGGCCTCTATGAGGCGATGCTGGAGGCAAGGGAGCGCGGAACGGTCCGCCACATCGGCATTACCAATCACAGGCTGCATGTGGCAGCCGAGGCGGTCGAGTCAGGCCTTTATGAGACGCTGCAGTTTCCTTTTTCCTATCTGGCGTCTGAAAAAGAACTGGAGCTGGTGGAAGCTTGCAAAGCGGCGGACATGGGATTTATTGCAATGAAGGCTCTGTCAGGAGGACTCATCACCAATTCTGCCGCGGCCTATGCCTACCTGGCTAAGTTCGACAATGTGCTTCCCATCTGGGGAATCCAGCGCGAACATGAACTCGATGAATTTCTGTCCTACATTGACAATCCTCCGGTCATGACAGAGGAGCTGGAGGCAGTCATCGAACACGACAGAAAGGAGCTGTTGGGAGAGTTCTGCCGGGGCTGCGGATACTGTATGCCGTGTCCGGCGGAGATTGAGATCAACACCTGTGCCCGGATGTCGCTTTTGATCCGCCGTTCCCCATCTGCGGGTCATTTGACGGAGGCGTCACAGAATATGATGATGAAGATTAAGGATTGCCTGCACTGCGGCCAGTGCAGCAGCAAATGTCCATATGGTCTGGATACGCCAGCCCTCCTGGAACGGAATTTAAAGGATTACGAGGAGATTCTGGGCGGAAAGGCTTACTAAGACACAATAAATTCATTTGATCTTTTCCAGGCGCGGCCTTATAATATGATACGTTATCAGAGAATACGATTTTATGACAGGAGAGATTGATTATGAAGAAACGTATCATGCTGCTCATGGTTTTGACAGCGGCCGTGCTGGCCGGCTGCTCTGGTAAGGCGGGCGCGGCAGACCAGACGACTTCCTCTTCCGCCGCAGAGACGGCTGCAGAAGAGACCAAAACAGACGCCGGCACTGCGGGAGAGACGGCGGAAGCAGTGAAACATCATGTGAAAATCAATGTGAAGGACTACGGCACCATCTCAGTGGAGCTGGATCCAACATACGCCCCGATTACCGTAGAGAATTTTCTCTCGCTGGCGGAATCCGGCTTCTATGACGGACTCACATTTCACCGCATCATCGACGGCTTTATGATTCAGGGCGGAGATCCGTTAGGAACAGGGCTGGGCGGTTCCGATACCACCATTAAGGGCGAATTTTCCAGCAACGGTGTGGAGAACCCGCTTTCCCATACACGCGGGGCAATTTCCATGGCCCGTTCCCAGGATAAGGACAGCGCAAGCTCTCAGTTCTTTATCGTACATCAGGACAGCCCTCATCTCGACGGTGATTATGCAGTGTTCGGTTATGTGACGGACGGGATGGATGTGGTTGATAAAATCTGTGAGGACACGAAAGTGACAGACCGCAACGGAACAGTGGCAAAAGAAAATCAGCCGGTGATAGAGAGCGTTGAAGTGGTGGACTGACACGGGTGAATCTCTGCCGGTGATATGTGATTCGGGATTATGGACGAAAAGAGCAGTGAAAACAACAGTGAAAACAACAGGGGAGCCGTTGGAAGCAGAATAACTTCTTCTATCGGTTTCCCTGTTGTTTTTCGGATCAATGACCGCAAATCAGAGTGTTTTCCCGCACAGAACCGCGATTCTACTGACAGTCGATTGCCACAGTTTATCATATTTTGTACACTGTACATACCGGAAGGTGTTTCAGACACGCCCGGATACAACAGGAAAAGAGGGAACCTATGGATAATGAGAAATTCGGGCAGTTCGTGCGGTCCATGCGGAAAGAAAAACAGATGACACAGCAGCAGCTGGCGGATCGTCTTCATCTGACGGATAAAGCGGTATCCAAATGGGAGAGGGGGCTGAGTCTTCCTGATATATCGATGCTGGAGCAGCTGGCAAAGGAGCTTGATGTCAGTGTTGTGGAGCTTCTCTGCGGGGAGAAGAAGGAGGACAGGATCGGGAAAGAAACTGTGGAAGAGCTTCTGGTGGACACTATGAGTGATTCCCTGAAAAAAGAAAAAAAGGAGCGAAAGCGCTGGTTGATTCTTTTGGGCACGGTCATATGTCTGGCAGTCCTGACTGTTTTATATGGAAAAACCGCGATTAATTTTGCGCTGGACCGTTTTTCTGAGAGCAGTGAGACTGCGTACCATACCAGTGAATTTCAGATTGTAGTGAAACGGGAGCAGAAGCCTGAGGGCTGTTTTATCTATAAAGAACCGGCCGGGCAGTTTCAGAGCAACTATCATGTGATGGAGATTGCATACGATGGAAGCGTCCGGGAGCTGTTTGCACTGGAGGAAACGGGAATGGAGTTAGACCGGGCCCCGCTGCTGAACATGGAAGATGACTGCCTGTACGTCCTGTTCGACGGCATGGATAACGAGGACCGGACGGAGCGGATCTACCGGGGGGCCATTGGGGCGGATCCCCAGGGATTTCTACCGAGGCTGTTCCGGTACGATTTTCAGTCGGGTCAGGCAGAGGAGGTGCCCCTGCCCGATGAGAAGCACTCACTCCTCATCGATGCGTTTTCCTGTCACGGACAGACGGCGGCTGTGACTCAGGGTTTTAAAGGACTGCTGTTCGGCCTCAATCTGGGATTTTACCAGGGGGACCGGCTCTGTATATCGGGAATTGATGCTGCAGATGGGAAAAGAGAAGCTGCTGTACAGTGGAGCAGGTATTTTGAAAATATGACGAAGGATGGCGGAATGAGGACGAGAGGCTGTCTCGACGGAGACTCCTATTATATTGCCGCCCCAGACGGAATTCGGAAGCTGGACTTAGAGTCGGGAACCATGGAACTGGTGAAAACCATGGATTTGCTGCGCTGCGGCCGTGCGGAGCTTAAGAAGACAGCACTGCCGGGAGGTCCTGAATGGGCGGCTGTATTTTCCATGGCGGAAACGGCAGATGAATACGGGTATCCGCAGGAATGGAGGACGGTAATTCTGGGGTTCGATGAGAAGTTTGAACCGGTGGGAACGCTGGAACTGCCGCTGTATGCCTCCGGCGTGGAATGGGGGAAAACCAGCGTTATGATTTCTGACGGAGGAGATGAGTTCCGGAGTGTGCTTGCAGACCTTAAGACCATGACAGGGCAGGAGGCGGTCCGGGCCGGGCGCGGGGAACTGGTGAGCAGTCTTTATGGAACTTCCTGGCAGCAGAGAAGTCAGTACCGCACGGACGCGCTGGAGGAGAGTACCATCCAGTGGGTCTATTTAGATGACTATGGGGAATACTGTCTGTCGGGCACGAAAAAGAGAATAAAAGAGGAATAAAGTATTAAGTAATTCTTACATTTAAAAAAGGGGTTGTACTTTTGGCTGATATGGTGTTAAGGTATAGGGAGAGCGGACGCGGGAGTCTGCGGACCAGGCGGCGCTCAATTCTTAAAAGGTTTTAAAGGTAAGGTGAATGAGTATCAGAATGAAGAAAACAGGAATGCTTGTAAGAATTGCCCTGATGGCGGCAGTATTGATCTTATTGCCGGCACAGGCTGTACTGGCAGATGACACGACCAGATTTGTACCGGGAACAAAGGTGAACGGCATCGGAATCGGCGGACTTACGGTGGATGAAGCGAAAGCACAGATAGAAGGCTTTTACAGCGCAGAATACAAGCTGACGATAAAGGAGAGAGACGGAAAGACCGAGACGTTAAAGGGGGGAGATGTGGGATATAAGGCAGCGGCTCCGGACGGGCTTTCGGCCATCCTCGACGCACAGAATGCCTCGGGCCGCGTGTCGGGGCCTTCGACGGATAATTCCCACACCATGAGTATGAGCGTGCAGTACGATGAGGGAGCCCTGACCAATGCGGTGAGCGGATTGGGCTGCATCAGCGGTGCGGACATTGTAGTGACTCAGGATGCCCATATTACGGCATATCAGGAGGGAAGCCCCTTCACGATTATTCCCGAGGTACAGGGAAACAACGTGGATCAGGATAAGGTTCTGGCTCTCGTAAAGGAAGCGGTGAAGGCAGGCAGCAGCGAAGTGGATCTGGCAGCATCCGGCTGTTACGCGACTGTCCGAGTAACCGCGGAGGATGTGGCGTTAAAGGATCTGTGCGATACCATGAACCGGTGCAGGGACATGGTGATTACCTATCAGTTTGGCGACCAGACGGTAACGCTGGAAGGGGAAACCATCTGTACCTGGATTCTCGGAAGCACTCAGGACGGACTTGTAGATGTGAATTACGACAAGGCTGCGGCATTTGTGAAATCCATGGCGGATCAGTTTGATACAGCCGGAAAGACAAGGGTGTTCCATACGACGACGGGAAAAGATTTGAATCTGACGGGCCCCTACGGCTGGCAGATTGACCAGGCGGGAGAGACCGCATCGCTGATCGCCATGATCCGGACCGGACAGAGCCAGGCAAGGGAACCCTTATACAGCAAAAAGGGCCAGGACAGGACCGTGGACTGGGGAAATACTTATGTGGAGATTGATTTGACCAGCCAGCACGTATATATGTATCAGGACGGGAATCTTGCATGGGATGCGCCCTGTGTTACAGGAAATGTATCAAAGAATTACACGACACCGGAGGGCATCTACAGCCTGACCTATAAACAGACGGACCGGATACTCCGCGGGGAGAAGAAGGCGGACGGCACATACGAATATGAGAGTCACGTGGATTACTGGATGCCGTTTAACGGAGGCATCGGACTCCATGATGCCAGCTGGAGAAGTAAATTCGGCGGAACCATTTACCAGTACGGCGGAAGCCATGGCTGTATTAACCTGCCGCCGGCCAAGGCAAAGACCCTCTACGATATGGTTTACACCGGGATTCCGGTTATCTGCTATAATTAAATAAGGGAAAAGATCAGATCCCGGAAGACATTTTGTGAAAAAACGTCTTTCGGGATTTTTGTATAGGGCCCGCTGCGGGGCACCGGACAGGGCGTGAACGTTACCGGGCGAAAAGGAAACCTGTCTTGTCACCTGTCTTTTGATTGACAAGACAGGTGATTTATGGTAAATTTAAACAAAAGGGCAGTACTGTTTTTGGCGAAAGTGTCAGTGAGTTGCAGCAGGTACAGCCCTTTCTGAACGTGAACGCAGGAATGAGAGGAAAGGAGATGGGAAGATGGAAGAATTCATGCCTCATATCAGGCTGTCGAAGGAGCAGGCGGCGCCCCATGTGCTTCTGCCCGGGGACCCGCAGCGGCTGGACCGGATTGCGGAATGCCTGGAGGATGTGAAAGAACTGGCTTATAACAGGGAATACCGGAGCCTAAGAGGCGTCTATAAGGGCGTTCCGGTCATGGCGGTATCCACGGGAATCGGCGGTGCCTCTGCCGCCATCGCGGTGGAAGAGCTGGTGAGAATCGGCGTCAGGAACATGATACGGATCGGAAGCTGCGGCGCTTTACAAAAGGGAATCCGGCTGGGGGACTTAATCCTGGTGAATGGGGCCGTGCGGGATGACGGTGCCTCAGTCACTTATGTGGACAGCATTTATCCCGCCATACCGGACACGGAGCTGCTGGCGGCATGCATGATGAGTGCGGAGGAGCTGGGAGCAAAGTTCCATGTGGGAATCGCCAGGAGCCATGACAGCTTCTACATCGATGACGAAGAGGCGGTCAGCACCTACTGGAGGGAGAGGGGCGTTCTGGGCTCCGATATGGAGACGGCGGCGCTGTTTGTCATCGGGAGACTGCGGGGAGTGAAGACGGCCTCGATCCTGAACACGGTCGTGGAATGGGAAGATTCCCTGGAGGAGAACATTAACAGCTATACCGGCGGAGAGTCCGCCATGATGCAGGGGGAACGGATGGAGATTCTTACAGCGCTTGAAGCGTTTGTACGAATAGATAAAAACAAACAGGGAGGCAATTCGTATGAGTAACATTTTTAAAACCAAATTAAATGCAGCATGTATCGTGCTGATTCCGGCATGTATCGGAATCAATTACTTAGGCAAGTTGTTTGCGTCAGTCTTAAAGCTGCCATTGTGGCTGGATTCCATCGGAACCTGCATCGGCGCTGTGCTGGGCGGGCCCATCATCGGTGGCATCTGCGGCGCGGCCAACAACTTAATCTACGGCTTTACAACAGGCGATTCCATCACTCTGGTCTATGCACTGACCAGTCTTGGCATCGGTGTGGCTGTCGGAATTATGGCAAGGCTCGGACGCATGGAGAAGTTTTCGGGTGCTGTCTTGACGGCGTGTGTGGCCGGCTTTGTGGCAGTCCTTATTTCCACACCGCTCAACATCATATTCTGGGGCGGTACGACAGGAAATCTCTGGGGAGACGCCGTGTTTGCATGGTCACAGGCTTCCGGACTTCCGGTAGCGCTGGGGTCCTTCCTGGATGAAGTAATTGTCGATGTCCCGGATAAGCTGATTACCCTGTTCATCGTATTTGCCATTATCAAGGGACTGCCGAAGAAGCTGACCTCCCTTTACGAGATGGGCGATGAGGTGGAGAGTCTCGATTAACCACGAAACTTTTTAATGAAGGATGGAGCGTTTTATGAAAAGTATCAGCCTTTATGTGGACAAAGATACATATTTGACCAGGCTGCATCCCTTCGCCAAGATGCTTTATATTGCGGCGGCCATCAGTGTGCCCGTCATCATGGGCACACTGTGGATGTTCGGCGTGTTTATCGCCGTCAGCCTGGGACTGCTCATCAGCGGAAAAATCATGAAAAAGGTCTTTCCGCTGATTGCATTTTCGTTTACCATCATCATCACGGTCTTCCTGATCCACGGCCTGTTCAACCGGGAGAATCAGAATGTCCTGGCGGCTTTGGGGCCGCTTAAGTTCTATAAGGAAGGACTTCTCTACGCCTCCCGGATCGGGCTTAACATCTTAAACATGCTTCTGGCTTTCGCCATGTTTGTGCTGACTACGAAGCCGGCTGCCCTGGTGGAAGATCTGGAGCAGGCAGGCTTTTCTCCCCGCTTCGGGTATATGATCAGCTCCGTGTTCCAGATCATTCCACAGATGATGGGGACGATGAACACCATCATGGATGCACAGCGGAGCAGAGGGATGGAGACGGAAGGAAGCCTTTTTGTGAGGGCGAAGGCATTTATCCCGCTGATTTCACCGGTGGTGAGCAGCTCCCTTATCAACACCAGGGAGAGGGCCATCGCGCTGGAAGTGCGGGGCTTTGATTCAAAGACGAAGAAGACCTTTTTAAATGACCACAAGATCAAGGGGCGCGACAGGGCGTTTATGATTGTGATGGTCCTTCTGATAGCGGGCGCTGTGGTATGGAGGGTGATGAGATGGCTCTGATAGAAGTGACGAATTTGAAGTACCGTTATCCCCATACGGAAAAGCTGGCGTTAGATGGCCTCCATTTTCAGGTGGAAAAGGGAAGCTTTATCGGGATAGCCGGTGAAAATAAGGCCGGTAAGAGCACACTCTGCCAGGCTCTCGTCGGTCTGGTGCCCACGATGTTTAAGGGGGCCTACGGCGGAAAGATCATGATCGACGGACTGGAGGCGGGCAAAACGCCGGTGGCGATGCTCTGCCAGAAGGTGGGACTGATCTTTCAGAATCCATTTAACCAGCTTTCCGGTGCGAAGGACACGGTGTTTGGGGAGATTGCTTTTGGTCTGCAGAATCTGGGGGTGCCGCGGGAGGAGATCGTGCGGCGGGTGGAAGAGAATTTACGGCTTCTCGACATCGAACAGTACCGAGACCGGAATCCCTTTGATTTATCGGGGGGCCAGACGCAGAGAGTGGCCATAGCCAGTATTCTTGCCATGCAGCCGGAGATTATCGTGCTCGATGAACCGACTTCCCAGCTGGATCCCCAGGGAAGCGAGGAGGTGTTCCGGGTAGTGGATACGCTTTCCAAAACCGGAATCACCATTATTATGGTGGAGCACAAGATGGAAAAACTGGCGTCCTACTGTGACAAGATTCTCCTTCTTCACGACGGGAAGCAGATTGCATACGATACGCCGGAGAAGATATTTTCCAGAGATGATCTGGAAGAACTGGGGGTGGAAGCACCTGTGTTTACCCGGGTCTGCCGGAAGCTTTCCGTATACAGGGAGGAGGATGGAAAACGCCTCTATCCGGTGACGATGGAGCAGACCATGGCTTTAAAAGATCAGTTCCCGCCGGAATTAGGCGGAAAATATAAAGAAGCGGAGCAGCCGGGCGGTGAAACAGAAAGAACCACCGGCGCCTCCGACCGTACGCCAGGGGAAATATTCCGTATCAAAGATCTGTCGTTCCACTATCTGGAGCATGTGCCGATTATGGAAGACCTCACCCTGACGCTGGATACCAGACCTGCTGCGGTGATCGGTCAGAACGGAGCCGGGAAGACGACGCTGGTCAAGCTGTTAAAGGGACTGCTTAAGCCGGTTTCCGGGACGATTCTGTTTGGCGGGAATGATATTTCAGAGCGGACGGTGGCACAGCTGGCCGGCAGTGTGGGATATGTATTCCAGAATCCGGATGACCAGATCTTCAAAAATCGAGTGATGGACGAAGTTATGGTCGGTCCTCTCAATATCGGCATGGGCCGGGAGGAGGCGGAGAGGAGGGCCAGAGAGGCCCTTTCCATGGTGGGGCTCCTCGATGCGGCGGAAGAAAATCCCTATGATCTGGATTTATCAGAGCGGAAGATGGTGGCAATCGCCTCTGTCGTCGCCATGGACACACAGGTCCTGATTCTGGACGAACCGACCATTGCACAGGATGCCAGAGGACGCCGGGTGATCGGATCGATTGTACGGAAACTCAGCGATTCCGGTAAGTTTGTGCTGGCGATTCTCCATGATATGGATTTTGTGGCAGAGTACTTTGAACGGGTCATTGTGATGGCGCATGGAAAGGTGCTGGCCGACGGACCGAAGGAAACCGTATTCTATGAGGAGGACGCCCTGGCGGCCGCAAAGCTGGAACAGCCCCATACGGCGGCTCTCTGCCGGAAACTGGGGTATGAGGGGGCGTTTATGACGGTGAATGACATAAAAGACAGGACAGTATAACAGGAGTGATGGAACGAGTGGACGGAGAGAAGAGAAGACAGCAGATCATGGAGATTCTGAATCAGGAGACGGCGCCTGTATCCGGGACGGAACTGGCAAAGCGGGCAGGGGTCAGCCGTCAGGTTGTGGTTCAGGACATTGCGCTCTTAAGGGCCGAGAATAAAGAGATCATGTCCACAAACAAGGGGTATGTTCTCTTTAAACCGCAGCCGGGAAGGCCGAAGGCTCACGTCCGTGTGTTCCGGGTGAATCACGACACGGAGCACATGCTGGATGAGCTTCAGACGATTGTGGATTATGGAGGAAGAATTCTCGATGTATCCATTGAACATACGCTCTATGGCCAGATCAGTGTGGATCTGATCATCAATAACCGTCTGGATGCGCAGGAATTTGTGAATCAGATGGCTATGAGCCGGGATGAGCCGTTGAAGGCTCTGACCGGCGGCTGCCATTACCATACGGTAGCTGCAGAGTCGGAAAAAAACCTGGATATGATAGAGATGGAGCTTCAGCGAAAGGGATATCTGGCTTAGAGCCGGATATCCCTTTCTGCGGATCGGATGATGTGTTCGCTCTATTCACTGCAGAATACAACGATTTTCTCCGGTGTGGTCATGGCCGGAATACTGCGTGTGGTGGTGCTGTAGAGCACCAGCAGGTAGTGATTCGCGGGGGTGCCGTAGTAGATCTGGCCGTTAGCCATGACTACTTCCGTACCGCCCTTTTCCATCAGGTTTAATTTCAGCGTTGCGTCGGTATTCACCAGGTTTTCGTCGAAGTAATCGAAGGCGGCAAAGAGGCCGTCATCCGCCTCTGCCATAAGCACTGCGTGATAGCGGGGCGGATAGATTAAAGGAGCAGGTACCGAATTGTCATAGAATGCGACAATAGGATCTCCCGGTTTCAGGGTTTCCTGGCCTTCCACATAGGTGAGAGGGGTGACAGTAAAGGTTACAGGTCCCATATCCTGCGTCATAATGAAAAACAGTAGTGTGCAGTCCTGAGTACCGTCTGCTGCCTGCAGGGGAGTGATGGAGGTGATGGTTCCATAAACGGGTGTGAACTGTGCCATGTGATGTTCCTTATGTGTACACTTTCTTTTTATCATATGAGGAGAATGGCAATCTGTGAAAAGGAAGGAAATATGAAACAGATAAGGTTACAAAAATGAATGGTAAATAGCTAAAAATTTTAAAATATAACTAAAGTTTTGTCAGATATCGTTTAAATTACAATGGACAGGTTGTGGCAGGTTTAGTATAATGGAGGTGTCGCGTAAATATTTTCAGTCTTTTCAGGAGATGCGCGCACAGCTGTATACGGAGGAGAGGAGAATCAGACATGGAAAACAGCAAATTTGCAGTCATCAGTGACAGTTCCTGTGATTTACCGGAAGAACTGGCTGCAGCGAAGGAGATCACGGTGGTGCCGTTCTATGTTTCTTTTGATGGAGAGACCTATAAAAAGGAGGGAACGGAAATCGGCATCCGCGAGTTTTACAGGGAGATGGTAGAGCAGCCCGGTGTATATCCCAAGTCCTCCATGCCGTCGATTCAAGATTATGTCGATGTATTTCAGCCATTTGCGCAGGCGCATACTCCTGTTCTGTGTATCTGCATCACGACGAAATTCAGCGGTTCCATGCAGTCCGCGCTGAATGCGAGAGAGATGGTGCTGAGCCAGTATGAGGATGCGCAGATTGAAGTGATAGACGCAACCGTGAATACTGTGCTTCAGGGGCTTTTCGTGCTGGAGGCTGTCTCCATGAGGGAGGAAGGGATGACCCTCTCGGAGGCTGTGGCGGCACTCGATGAGATGAAAGAGAGCGGCCGGATATTCTTTACGATTGGAAGCATGGATTACTTACAGCATGGCGGAAGAATCGGAAAAGTGGCCGGAGCTGCGGCTTCCGTGCTGGGAATCAGGCCCATTATTACCCTGAAGCAGGGGGAGATATTTCCGAGCGGAATATCGAGGAGCAGAAGAAAATCGATCGATAAGGTGATTGCGCTTCTGCTCGATTATCTGAAGGAAAACGGGGAGCCCATGAGCAGCTACCGTTTTACCATTGGCTTTGGCTATGACCGTGAAGAGGCGGTTTTATTTAAGAACCAGGTGCTTGCAGCTCTCAGAACCGGGGGGTATGAGATGGAGGATGCCTGGATCAACCAGATTGGTGCGACGATCGCCGTTCATACGGGGCCGTATCCGCTGGGAGTCGGAATTATCAGACGTCATCATAAAGAAAGGCAGGGAGAATGAGTTATCTTGCAGCAGGCGTGATTGCTTTTGGTATGTATTTACTCTATGATCTGAACAGCTTTACCTGGAAAAACCGCATTCTGCACACCTTTTTCCTGATCGGCAGCGTGATTCTGGCGGTTTCTACCGTGGTATGTTTCATGACGCTGGTGAAGGCGTACGGACCGCCGGTCTGGCGAATTGTGATATTTGGTGCCCTGGCTGTGAGTCAGGCTGCGCTGCTTGTCTATACACTGTTTTTCGCATTGCCGTTTGAAAAAACGTATACCAGGCTGGAAGAAAACCCGCCAGTGTACACAGAGGGCGTTTATTCCCTCTGCAGACACCCGGGGGTGGTGTGGTTTTTCTTTCTGTATCTGTTTCTCGCCCTGTTAACCGGGCAGAGGCTGATGATGGCTGTGTGTATCTGTTACAGTGGGCTCAATGTTTTATATGTCTGGTTTCAGGACCGGGTTACATTTCGGAGGACGCTTTCCGGTTATGAGGCGTATCAGAGAGAAACACCATTTCTGATACCCAACGGAAAGAGCATACGTAAATGTGCCGGGTACTTCCGGACAGTGGAGGAGGACGGGGATGAAATTTGAAGATAAACTGAAGGAGCGAAAGGATTGGGAGCTCTGGAAGGAATACTGCGGTTTTTTGGATTTAACCATAGAAGAATTTATGGCGATTCAGAACCGGCTTATGCTGGAACAGATCAGTAAATGGAAGGCCAGCGGTATCGGAAAGGCGATCTTAAAGGGACGGAATCCGGAGACGATTGAAGAGTTTCGGAAGATGGTGCCGCTGACCTCTTATGAGGATTATGCGGACAGCTTATCCTTAAAGGATAAATCCATACTCCCGGATGATCCGGTGATCTGGATCCAGACGACGTGGGAGGGCGGACGGCATGCGATCAAGCTGGCTCCTTACACGAGAAGCATGCTGGAGACGTACCAGAATAACATGCTTGGCTGCCTGATGCTGTCCACCAGCAGCGGGCGTGGAGACTTCGATGTCAACCCAAAGGATACTATTCTTTATGCGCTGGCACCGCTTCCCTATGCGACGGGAATTTTTCCTCTGCTTTTAAACGATGCGATCAGTATCGAATTTCTTCCGCCGGTCAAGGAAGCCCAGAAGATGTCCTTTAGTGAACGGAATAAAAAGGGCTTTAAAATGGGCTTAAAGAAGGGGATTGACTTCTTCTTTGGCGTCGGAAGCGTTACATATTACGTCAGTCTCAGTATTGCGTCTCTCGGTTCCGGGCATAAAAGCGGAGGCGGTTCGGGAAGCGGCGACGGCAAAAAGAAGATTTCCATCAGCCCGGCCATGGTGATCCGGCTGCTGAAGGCGAAGCATATCTGCAGGAAAGAGGGAAGAGATCTGCTTCCAAAGGATTTGTTCCGGCTGAAGGGATTTATGTGTGCCGGAACGGATAACCGCCTTTACCGCGACGACTTAGAGAAGCTGTGGGGCGTTCGCCCCATGGAGATTTTTGCGGGGACGGAGCCAACCTGTATCGGAACCGAGATCTGGAGCCGGGATGGCATGTACTTTTTCCCGGATGCCTGTTTTTATGAATTTATCCCGGAAAAGGAGATGGAACGGAGCCTGGCGGATTCCTCCTATGAACCGCGCACCTGCCTTATGAACGAGGTGGAGGAGGGGGAGAAATACGAACTTGTGATATCTGTTCTGAAGGGCGGCGTCTTCATGCGTTACCGTGTAGGGGATGTCTATCGATGCATCGCCCTGGAAAATGAGCGGGATCACGTTCGATTTCCCAGATTTGAGTACATAGACCGGATACCAACGGTGATCGATATCGCCGGATTTACAAGAATCACGGAGAATTCCATCAGCCGCGTCATCGGACTGTCGGGACTGAATGTGAAGGAATGGACGGCAGCCAAGGAGGTTACGGAGAATAAGCGGCCGTTTCTGCACATGTATGTGGAGATGGAGCCGGAGTGCCTGTTTTCTTCTGCAGTAACCGTCAACATCCTGAAGGAACACATGGGCGTCTATTTCAAATACGTCGATGAGGATTACAAGGACTTAAAGAAAATCCTGGGGATTGATCCCCTGGAGATTACGATCCTGCGGTGCGGAACATTTGACGCGTATTACCGCGGGGGTAAGGAGAAGATGCGGCGGATCAATCCCACCCAGTATGAGATCGGAGAGCTTTTAAAGAGTCAGGAACTGGTTTCCGCTTTTGGAAGGAGGCCTCAGAGAAGTGTATAATTACTCATTTATCTCTGTCACGGCTCTGTTTTGCTACATGATCTTATTTGTGGCGTTCATGGCCGCGCAGAAGACGAAAATCATCCATTCATTCCTGGTAGTGCTGGCCGCGTTTTTACTGTGGACCGGCGGTTCCCTTGCCATGCGGATGGAGCTGTGGCCGGGAGTGGAATTCTGGTTCCATTTCTCCATTGTGGGCCTGATTATTCTGCCCTTCACATTTTTTAACTTTATTTATGCTCTGGTGGATTCGGATGATACTATCCTCTGGTGGGCGTGGCTGATACTGGCAGTGGTCAATAATGCAGCCAATATCAAATGGGGCTTTTACATTCCCTGCCCGGAAGTGGTAAGACTGGCTAACGGATCGGCCGGCTTTGTGTACCATATCGGATGGCCCATCGCCATTCTGTTTATTACCATGTCGTTCCCCATTATCCATATGTTCTATCTGGTACACAAGTCGTACAGAAAGAATACGGTGGAACGAAACCAGCTGAAGCCGATTTTTGCAGGAATCGTAATTCTGTTTATCGGACATGCCGGAACGTTAGTGCCTGCATTCCACGGATTCCCGACAGATGTGCTTTCAGGCATTATTAATGCGGGATTCATGTTCTATGCGTTATACAAAAAACATTTATTCCGGCTGACACTCCTTGTTTCACGGGGGGTGGTCTATGGAATCAGTACGCTGTTGGTGGCATTGCTGTTTGCCAATTACATCAATCCGCTCCAGGAGTTTATCCAGAGGAAAATGCCTGTATTTGCAGACAGCAGTCTTCTGATTGTGGCAGTCTGTTTTACACTTGTCACGTTTCTGCTGTCCTCAGTGGTGAAGACGTTTATCGATATTCTGTTTACTAAGGGGGAACTGGTTCAGACGGAAAATTTAAAGAAATTCAGCACAGCGGTCTCAAAAAGCCTGGAGGTAGGAGATATCGTGGAAGAGATATCCTCGGTGATCCAGGATACGCTGGCAGTAGAATCCATCTATATCTGTCTGGCTGACCAGGCGGGAGAAAGCTTTGAGACGGCTCACCGGTCCCGGCCGATCAGCGGTGTGAATGTTACCATAAGGAAAGATAATCCCATGGTGGAGTGGATGCGCCAGAACAGACGGTGTATCCAGATCTCGGAATTCCGCAGGACCGTGCTCTTTAAGTCCATGTGGGAGGAGGAGAAGCGGCTGATCCGGGAACTGGGGATTCAGTGTATGCTGCCGCTGCAGGATGAGGAAAACCTGGCGGGGATCGTGCTTCTGGCCTCGAAAAAGAAGGGGAAGTCCTATGGATATGACGATTTGAATTTTCTGGAGTCAGTCAGTTCCATCGCTTCCATCGCGGTCCGCAATTCCAGACTTTATGAGAAGGCCTGTGTTGAGGCAAGAACGGATGAACTGACCGGACTGCTGAACCGAAAGTATTTCTATGAGCTGTTAAATCAGCAGTATGAAAAGAAACCGAACCGGGAACTGGCTCTGATTATCATCAACATCGATGATTTTAAGCTGTATAACCAGCTTTACGGCATGAAGGAGGGGGACACGGCCCTGCAGAATGTGGCGAAGATCATCAGTGCCACGGTGGGAGAACGGGGATTTGTGGCCCGCTACAGCGGAAAGGAATTTGCGGCTGCGCTGCCTGATTTCGATGTTCTGGCGGCCAGAAACATCGCAGAATCCATCCGGATGCAGATTTTAAATATGAATAAGAGAGCCACGGATTATGCCTTAAAGGTGCTGACCGTGAGCTGCGGGATCTGTACCATCCCGTATTCCGCCAGCAATATCAAGCAGCTGGTGGAGAATGCGGACATGGCCGTATTTTCCGTGAAACGGAAAGGGAAAAACGGCGTGATGGTCTTTGACATCGGATCTCATATCGACGGAAGTACAAGAGACGGAGAGCCGCTTGTCAGAGAGGATGTGTACACTTCGTACCAGTCCACCATCTATGCGCTGACGGCGGCGATCGATGCCAAGGATCACTACACCTTCAGCCATTCCAGACATGTGGCGGAGTACGCGGGGATTCTGGCGGAAGAGTACGGCATGAGTGAGGATTTCATTGAGCTGGTGAGAGAGGCCGGGCTCCTCCACGATATTGGAAAGATTGGGATTCCGGAACATATTCTGAACAAACCGGGGAAGCTGGAACCGGAGGAGTATGAGATCATGAAGGGGCATGTGGAAGCGGCGGTCAGCATTATCAGGAACCTGCCGTCTTTAGACTACGTTATCCCGGCCGTGATCGGCCATCATGAGAGATATGACGGTAAGGGATATCCGAGGGGAATTGCAGGGGAGGACATTCCGCTTTCTGCAAGAATTCTCTGTATTGCGGATTCCTTTGATGCCATGGTTTCCAAACGGTCCTATAAGGATCGCTGTTCCCTGGAGTTTGCCATGGAAGAGATTTTAAAACAGGCCGGAATGCAGTTTGATCCGCAGCTGGCGCCGCTGTTTGTGGAGGCGGTTAGGGAGGGGAAAATTAAACCGGAGAAGGAATAGAAGGTGGCTTCGCGCTCAGAAAGTTTCTTCCCCGCCTCGGGGTGCGTCCCGGAGCAGGGGGAGTGGATATCCC